>Ga0157363_1000124_pt1 | contig 57950 bp, 63 predicted proteins | sample AttsexASBM1_FD_111477 | JGI IMG/M metagenome (GOLD analysis project Ga0157363, IMG submission 111477) | Fungus gardens microbial communities from leaf cutter ant in Ribeirão Preto, State of São Paulo, Brazil - Atta sexdens ASBM1 | ecosystem: Host-associated > Fungi > Mycelium > Unclassified ... | reverse complement strand
GCTGGCCAGGCGTTTAAATGAATCCGCACTGATGGCTTATCTGTTTTTAATCTGGCGTGAGCAGGGACCGCCTTTAAGTAAGGCTAGAGGTATCGTGCTATTTTTAGTGTGCTGTGGTGCAATACCGGTAAACGATCTGACTGGAAATCACTGGTTACGATCTTGCTGGGAGGATATATAAGTTGCGACAGGTGGTCTAAATGAAATTTGTTACATGATACTTATAGAAATATAATTAAAGAAGGAAGATGGTGGTTTTGAACTCTTGAATCACCACGGATAATCTAGACACTTCCGAGCCGTTGAAAATACTGGTTTTCATATTCTGTCGGTGACATATGATTGCTCGAACCATGCCGACGCTTACTGTTATAAAACATTTCGATGTAATCAAAAATATCGCTGCGGGCTTCTTCCCGCGTTCCGTAGATCTTTTTCTTTATTGGTTCGCGTTTCAGCAACTGGGAGAAGCTTTCTGCAACCGCATTATCGTGACAGTTATCGCGACGGCTCATGCTCTCCTCTAAGCCGTGTGATTTCAGGAACGACTGCCACTCATGGCTTGTATATTGACTGCTCTGGTCCGATTGAACCAGCACTTGTTTTTGGGGATTACGCCGCCATACAGCCATCAGCAGTGCGTTCAGGACAATGTAATTTGTCATCCGGGATTGCATAGATCAGCCGGTAATTTTGCGTGAGAACAGATCAACAACCACAGCAAGATACAGCCAGCCTTCGTGGGTCCTGATCTAGGTTATGTCCGTTACCCAACGCTTATCCGGAGCATCCGGATTGAACTGTCGCTGGAGCCTGTAGGGCGATACGATACTGGCCTCGCCTTTGCGTGCCCGCGGGCTCCGGTACCCGACCTGAGCCTTTATCCCGGCACGATTCATCAGTCGCCAGACTTTGTTCACTCCGCACTGTTGCCCGCTATCCCGCAAGTCCAGATGGATCTTGTTATAACCATAAACGCAACCGGACTCCAGCCAGAACTGTTTTATCTGTCCCGTCAGTCTCAGATCTACCTGGTGGCGCTGAGAATACAGTTGCTTAAACCAGGCGTATAGGCTGTGGGTGGTGATATCGAGACGTGTTGCAACGCTGGAAACAGTATGACCGCAATCAATAACCTGTTTGACTGCTTCAATTTTAAACTCTTCGGGATAACGTTTACCGCTCATGGGCATCTCTCATTAAGTCATCTTAAATGACTCCGAGGTGTCTGTTAAACCCGTGGTGATTCATCTTGTTATTTCAGATGAGATATTAGAAAGTTAGTCTAAATTTAACAATAAAACCAGGTAGTTGCACTGGACCTTCAAAACCATCTCATCCGTTACTGTTCCATAAGATAGTGAATGTGTTTTTCTGTGTAAAACGACCAAAAAGATGCTTAAGATGAGTGATTTTGATTCGATTTTTCATTAATTTCAGCTCTCAGACTATCGTTGACTCTAAAAACTTCTAATTCTAATTCATTAATAAGCTCAGCTTGTAGAGGTTTACCTTGAGATAAATGTGATTCAATTGACTTGCAATGAAATATTAAAGATGAGTGATTTGAAACTAATGCTGATCCTTTTAGGCTATGTACATATTGATAGACCATATCGTTATTTTTTTCTAGAACCGCCTGTTTTATTTTTACAAGGTCGTTGGTGTTGCATTCAATAATATCAGTGAAATATTTTAAAGATGATTCATTTGAAATGGTGGGACCTAGGTTAATATTGGTTGGGTGTTTGATCAACATTTTCTTTAATGATGATTGCAATTTGTTAATATCTAATGGTTTGAATAAACAATCATCCATTCCAGATTTAATGCATTTTTCGTAAATTTCGTTAGATGAAGCCGTCAATCCGATAATCATAGATCTCGGTAATTGATTGGAAAATTCATAGTTTCGTATCTTTTCGGATAAATCGAAACCGTTACCTCCGATCATATTGCAGTCAGTTATAACAACATCAAAATTAGAATTACGCCATAAATCATATGCTTCATTTCCTGACGAAGCTGATTCGACGATAAAGCCAAGCATAGATAATTGTTGAGTTAGTAGTTTTGAATTAGCAACGTGATCATCAACAATTAAAATGCGAGTCTTTTCCTCTGAGGTTATATCGACTTCACTCTCGACAGGTGTAATCCTCTCTGGAGATACCTCAGCTTCTATAAAAATAGTGAAAATGGTACCTATACCTACGGTGCTGTCAACGGTAATAGAGCCATTGACTAATGATAACAGTTCTTTACATATACTTAGTCCCAATCCAGAACTATATTCATCCGAACCTAAATTAGCGTTTGATGTTTTTACTTGTTCAAATGGTTCAAAAATTTTTACCTGGTCTTCTTCACTTATGCCAATTCCAGTGTCACATATTTCAATTCCAAATTTGGCTCGTCCATTTACTGGTACGTAATCGTCCTGAAATAAATTTATGTTTATCTCACCAGCTTTAGTGAATTTTATAGCGTTGCTCAATAAGTTCCCAATGATTTGGTTGAAAACCGCTAAATCGAATATGATTGTATCATTACTAATTTCTAGATTGTAATATATCTTAAGGTTTTTTTTGGTCGCAATCACTTGGTATAAATCAACCAATTTCACGATGCTATGTTCAAGAGACATATGCTGCGGTTTTGTCTTATAAAAACCTAACTCTATCTTGTTAAGATCAATGATGTTTGAAGCTAAGGAAAGTAAGTGCCTTCCTGATTCCCACGCCAGTGAAATATTCTCACTAGATTTATTATTGTTATTAACTTCAATTTCAAGTAAGCCAATAATTGCATTGAGTGGTGTTCTTAACTCATGGCTTATTTTAGTGAGATAGTTTTCCTTTTTATTGATTTCCCACATTAGATTTAAATTTTCATGCGTGAGCTTGTTTTTTTCTCGGCTGTTCAGTATTAACCTTTGTGAAAGGATGAAAATTATTGAAAATAGGTAAAACAAAAAAATAATTAATTCGTTAAAATAATCTAACAAAATAACTGATAAGGTTTTTTCAAAATGAAAAATCTGCCATTTCTTTTTTATTTGATTTGTTATTTCAGGGCTTATATTTATTAGTGCTTTGTTCATTGTACTTGCCGGAATAGAGCTTTCGCTCAATGAATCGAAAGAAAAGCTTAATGATTTTTGTGGGAAAGTATAAGATATGTTTAAATTACGGAAGCCGTTATTTTTGTGAAATAAATAGCTTATCTGGCTTGTTATAACACCATCAACATATCCGTTTTGTAGGAGGCGGAATGCATCTTCAGCCTTAGGTACCTCATAGATCTTCATTCTCGATATATGGGGGGGAAACCCAACATGAATTTTATCAGAGCCACTTACTGCGATAGTTTTTGTATTTTCTATGCTCTTGTTTTTTTCGGTTACCAGTACTATGGGGGATGAGAAAAAATCACTTGTGGAAAAGTTTTTTCTATAACTGTGTATATGGTTTTCATATTTGACGATAAATGAGTTTGAGTGTTTTTTAGCGAAATTCATCATCGATTCTTTATTGTTGAATTTTTCAATTATTATATTTTTATTTAATGTTTTGTTTGCGTAAATTAAAGTGTCAAATAATACGCCGCTGTAAGATTTATTTTCCATCAGTAGAATTGGGGGGGGGGTATCCTCATCTACAAGTATATATATATCACTAAATAAGGAAAGCCATTCTTTCTCGTTTTTTTCTAAAATATTAGAACCACTTCCAGAAATGTTTTTAAAACTTACTTCCCATTTTTTTGCTATTTTGCTTTTTATATCCTGAGGTGTTTTGTTTATCGCCTCATTGATTTTATTTAAAATATTTTCGTTTTTTTTATTTACTTCTAATTTAAGTTCGAATTTTAATGGTGTTTTATCTATGTTGACTTTTTTACGAAGGTTATAATTTAGTTCATAAGTCAAGCTTGATTCATTAGATAAAAAAAACGGTCCATTACCATACGCTAAATGAGCAAGCGATGCTCTTAGGTTTAAATTTTTAAATTCAATACCATTAAATATATTCTTATCTGTTTTTTTGTTTTTATAAGAATTTTTGTGTAACGCTGAATTAACGTTAGAAACAAATAAAATATCATCATAATAGTATGAAGATGAACATGAATTTATAGTATTGTCATTCGGCACAGATGGGGCTATAATGTCTATTTCGTTATTAAACAATGCTTCATTAGCATCACTTATAGAATCAAAATGGAAAATAGAATATTTCATTTTCATTGCATGACTTATGGCATTAATGTAATCAGGTATAATTCCTTCATAAATGTACATCCCTTTTCTTATAAGGAGTGGTGGGCGGTCGCCGCCAATAATACCTACTCTCAAATACTCCTGTTGTTCATTGGAACCCTCAGTCCAGAAGGATTTGTAATTATCAACGATAATGTCAACTTTTGTAATTGCCAAGCAATCAACTGAATTACATAAGAAACCAAATAATACTACTGTTATAAAACGAAAAACTTTCATTATTTTACTTAGGCCGGATTCATTGTTATCAATTTTTACACGGGGTGTCTAAATGGCACTTAAATGAACTTAGTGGTTATTTTTTAAATTAATTGGCTTTTTAAGAATGAATAATACTATATGTTGTCTTTTTTCTTCATTTGTAAGCTTAATGTTTTAATTAATGAAGTATACATTGCGATTTTATTGGATTCTGATAAGACCCGTCTTGATTTGAATGTGAGGTTGTTTTATAATCTATGCTGCACGTCAATCTGTTTAACTCTAGTCATTTTTTGAGATTCCGGTTAAATTATGGTGCTGTCGATGTTCATCTAGTGTCTAATTGTTCTGTGATACATGCGGGTGTTAACAGTTATATTCTGCCAACCCTCCTCCGTGACTTTCCGCACGTCATTCAGTGTTCTTCGCTGGCTTACTCTGCTGGATAACCTCATGTTTTTTTGTATTTTTTGGGTGCACTCAGCAAGTGATAGGGAGGTAAATCCCGTGCTGTTATCATTACGAAGCATGGCCGGTTAGCCACGGTCTGCCGTGTTCCTGTCGAGTACTCGAAACACTCGCTGTGCTTGAAGATTCAGACCGGTTTTGATGTCAACTGCCTCACAGTTAAAGTCATCAACGACATGGAACGTGTGAAAATGACTACTTCAAACCATGGCATTTTGCATAAAATCGACAGAAATTTCTGTTTCAGAGTTTCCGGCATGGCCGATAGCGAGGAACTATGCACAGGTAATCGTTTTATCCCATAGGACTAAAATTCAGCTTCGAAGTTAGTAAATACGATGGCGTCTTTTTAATTCCACGGTTATCTCTGCCGCCTGTAACCTGAAAAAATTTTGGGAAATCGTATCGATGATATCGCTTCACCACCGCCTGCAACGAGAGAGACTGTAATTTAAATTGTGTAATTGCCTGTTTTTGATATGTTCAATCCAGTAGCTGAGACAGGAAATTATGGACGATAAGAAACTTAAAGCACTTGCGGCTGAACTGGCTAAAGGCCTTAAAACCGAAGCCGATCTCAATGCTTTTTCCCGCATGTTGGCGAAGCTTACCGTTGAAACGGCGCTCAATGCGTAGCTGACTGATCACCTCGGGCATGAGAAAAGTGCGCCCAAAACAGGCTCAAACACCTGCAATGGCTACTCGTCAAAAAGGGTGTTATGCGATGACGGCGAGATCGAACTGAACACGCCGCGTGACCGTGAAAACACCTTCGAACCGCAGCTGATTAAGAAGCACCAGACGCGCATTACGCAGATGGGCAGCCAGATTTTATCACTCTACATCAAAGGCATGACTACCCGCGAAATCGTCGCCACCTTCAAAGAGATGTTCGACGCCGACGTTTCACTCTCGCTGATATCCAAAGTCACCGACGCCGTAAAGAGCAGGTTACTGAGTGGCAAATCCGGCAGCTGGATGCGCTGTTGACTGCATTGTCGTAAAAGTCCGTCAGAATGGCAGCGTAATCAACAAAGCCGTCTTCTTGGCACTGGGTATCAACACCGAAGGCCAGAAAGAGTTACTGGGTATGTGGCTGGCCGAAAATGAAGGCGCAAAGTTCTGGCTAAGCGTGCTGACGGAGCTGAAAAACCGGAGCCTTCAGGACATCCTGATTGCCTGTGTGGATGGTCTAAAGGGCTTCCCGGATGCGATAAACAGCGTCTTCCCGCAAACCCATATCCAGCTGTGCATTATCCATATGGTGCTTAATAGCTTAATATACGTAGCCTGGAAAGACTACAAAGCCGTCACCAGAGGCTTGAAGACGGTCTATCAGGCCCCGACCGAAGATGCAGCACTGATGGCGCTGGATTCGTTCGCGAAAGTCTGGGACGATAAATATCCGCTAATCAGTAAAAGCTGGCGTGCGCACTGGGAAAATCTCAATACGCTCTTCAGTTATCCGCCGGATATCCGCAAGGCCATCGATACGACAAACGCAATCGAATCTCTGAACAGTGTGATCCGTGCCGCGATTAAGAAACGTAAGGTGTTCCTAACGGATGACTCAGTACGAAAAGTTATTTATCTGGCGATCAAAGATGCGTCAAAAAAATGGAGTATGCTGATCCAGAACTGGCGGCTGGCGATGAGCCGTTTTATTATCGAGTTCAGTGACCGCCTGAGCGATCATCTTTAATAACTGGGCAGTTACACAGAATTGCTGACAGACTCCAACGAGACAATAATGGGTTATTCACGTGTGAAATCCGGGCGGTCATCCTAAACCGTTCTGCTCAGGTTCAGATTCTGGCAGGTCTAACGGATGCTGTCTCGGCACGTCGTTATCAGATGATTTACTAGCTCTTGCTTACAGGCTTGTTTTAAAGATTATTTTCGATAATATTTTTCAAAGTCCGACACAAAAAGCTCAAGTAGGTAAACATCTGTTCAAAGTATCGGTTCTCATCCTCAAGAATCTTGTTCTTTTTAATACAAGAAGCCTTCATCCCAGAGTATATCAAATTTCACTTGTAGCAAGTGGCTTCAAAAATACCTGTCTCCTGGCAGACATTTTTAACTGTTCGTATGGCTTAAACCGATTTAATCACGGCGCTGACCTGATACTCAGCTAAGCGCGCTTTACACATAGCTAGCTCCTTCGTTGGTAGAATAATTATGTCGAAGGATTTCCAAATGTTAATGGCACGGTTGCATATTCTGGCCCAACGTGAACACCCATTCTGACGAAACATGAACGCAGTTTCTGGTTTTACGTGAACGCGTATTCCGGCGGAAAATACCTCGATTTTGCACCATGACCAGAATCACTGTTCATTTTGCAGAATCGGTGTTCACCCGACCGGAATTGCCGTTCACGTCGCCAGAACCATTCTTAACGCATTGATTTTTGATGCTATATCTATCCCTTTCATTCCAGGGAGTGATATATGCCAAACAAGAGAATCGCAATGCGTAAAATCCATGAAATTTTAAGGCTGCATTTTGAAGTCGGTCTGTCCTTCCGCCAGATAAGCCAGTGCGCTGATGTCAGCACGGGCGCCATCCAGAAAATGCTCAAACGTCTTGAGGCCTCAGGGATCTCCTGGCCACTACCTGAGGGGATGTCAGAGCCCCGACTTGGCAGTCTACTATATCCTGAGTCTGACAGTCGTCTTGGCGCGCTGGAGGATCCTGACTGGGCTGAAATCCATATGGAGCTGCGTAAGAAAGGTGTCACCCGCCACCTTCTGTGGGAGGAATACTGTCAGCGGATGCCCGTCCTGGCGTACAGCTACTCGCAGTTCTGCTGCCAGTCACAGAAACGCTCCATGCGCCAGCAGCATCTCGCCGGTGAAAAATGTTTTATCGACTACTGTGGACCCACGGTGCCGGTTATCTCACCTGAGACGTGTGAATGCCGGCAGGCGCAGATCTTCGTGGCGGTACTGGGCGCATCAAACTACACCTTCGCGGAGGCTACCTATACGCAGTCGCTACCAGACTGGCTTCTCAGCCACGTCAGGATGCTGGAGTTCTTCGGTGGTGTCCCCGAAATACTGGTTCCGGATAATCTGAAAAGCGGGGTTACCAAAGCCTGTCGTTACGATCCTGAACTGAATCCCTCCTACCAGCAGTTGGCGGAGCATTATCAGGTTGCGGTGATACCTGACCGGCCCAGAAAACCCAGAGACAAGCCGAAGGCGGAAGTTGGCGTTCAGATCGTCGAGCGCTGGATCCTGGCCCGGCTACGGCACCAGGTCTTCTTCTCGCTCGCCGAGCTGAACCACTGTATCCGTACGCTGGTAACCGAGCTCAACGAACGGCCCTTCAAAAAACTGCCAGGCAACCGCCGGGAAGCCTTCGAAAGGCTGGACAGCCTCGCGCTCAGACCGTTACCGGTACAGCCGTGGCGCTACAGGCACATCAAAAAAGCGAAAGTGAATATCGATTACCACGTTGAATATGAACAGCATCATTACTCAGTACCTCATCAGCACGTCGGTAAAACGGTAGAGCTTCATGCCTTCGACAACCTGCTTGAAGTCTGGTCTGACGGACAGATGATCGCCAGTCACCCACGTCGCCTTCATCCGGGCAACAGTACCGCAGCAGAGCATATGCCGGATCGCCATCGTCATCATCATCATCAACAGTGGACGCCAGAGCGGCTGAAAAGCTGGGCGGCCGGTGTAGGCTCCGACACCTTCACGTGGGTCAGCGGGCGTCTGGCAGAAAAAGCGCATCCGGAGCAGGCCTATCGCCTGTGTCTGGGGCTGCTGAGCCTGACGCGTGAATATCCTTCTGAGCGCGTCAATAACAGCTGTCGGCTGGCCAATGCAGAGGGGTTAACCCGGCTGAAGCAGATAAAGTCGATCCTGAAGAATAACCGCGACCTGGTTCCGGCGGACAAAGATCTGCATACGTCCCAGAAGTTTCCTCAGGAACATGAAAACATCCGTGGCCCACGCCACTTCCACTGAAACAGGGAACCCGATAATGCCACACACGCTGATGAAATAGCTGACAAAAATGAAACTGACGGGAATGGCGGCGGCGCTGTCCTCACAGATGGAGCAACCCGGCACTTACGAAGTGCTCTCCTTCAGGGAAAGACTGGCGTTGCTGGTCACGCGCGAATCTCTCGAAAGGGATCAACGTAAACAGAAACGCCTGCTACAAAAAGCCCGGCTAAGGCTTGAAGCCTCGGTCCACGACATCGACTACCAGCCAGCGAGAAACCTGGAGCGTTAGCGGATCGCTCAGCTAAGCCAGAACGAATGGGTGGTCAGGGGGCAGAACCTGCTGATAACCGGCCCCTGCGGCTGCGGCAAAACTTATGTGGGCTGTGCTCTGGGCAACAACGCCTGCCAGCAGGGTTACAGCGTGCAGTACTGGCGACTGAGCCTGTTGCTGGTAGAGCTGACACACAGCCGCGCAGACGGCAGTTACCGGAAGCAACTGACTCAGCTGTCAAAAACGCAACTGCTTATCCTGGATGACTGGGGACTTGAGCCGCTACTGCCAGCTCAGCGTAACGATCTGCTGGAACTGATGGATGACAGATACGGAAAGAACGCCACGGTGATGATAAGCCAGTTGCCAACGGATGAGTGGTACGGTTGCGTTGGTGATAACACACTGGCAGATGCGATCCTTGATCGTCTGATGCATAACTCCCACCGGCTGGAAATGAAAGGCGAGTCGATGAGAAAACGACTGGCACAGGTTGACGGAAAGTGAACGGTCGGTGTAATAAAAAGAAGTTAGGGCGCGTTAGGAAATAACGCGTTCAGGTTCCACCGGAATAACCGTTCAACTTCGCCAGAATATGCAACGATTATGCGAGCTACTTACGCTAGCAAAAAAATTTTGTAGGGAGTGACAAATCGACAGCCCTAAACTTTGCGCATGAACTGACAAAGCGCTTGCCACATCGCGTAGACGCACTTATTACCATCGCACAACAGTCCGAACAGTAGGTTATCCAGCTAGGCAGGAAGGTCGAAATGATGAAAAGCTGGAAGTTGTACGACCATGTTGCAGAGCGATATCTATCGTAATACCGTCATGATAATGATTGTTATGACAGAAAAAAATCTCGAGAAAATCTGCCACTAATCATCCTTTCCAGGCTCTACATGTCTGGACATCAGTGTGAATTGCTGGGGCAGGGAGGCATAGCATTTTGGAATTGCTATCCAGCCACAGCTTTTAAGCAATTCATTAAGCGCTTCAATCTGCCCGTAAATTATGGCTGGCACCGGTAATAGCTGTTTCCCATCTTCACGGAAAGCGATGTCCAGTGTGCTTTTATGTAGATAGATGTTATTTACTGATGCAGAGGGGGGGATTCTTTGTCGGCCGCTCCAGTATCTGTCATTAAGAACCTGATAAACCCAGTCATGCACTGTCGCGAGTTCCATGGCATAGGTCAGGCGAAACATATCATCCTGCACCAGCAGTTCGCCAGTGCAGCTGCGCCAGATGTAGTCTAATTTATGCTTCAGACGGGCGCGTATACCCAGTGACCGCCCCTGGTTCAGTACCCAGTCAATATCAGTGGCCAAATCACGCGAGAAACGACGTTGCTTTTTGGCCAGAGCAAACCAGCGCATGATGAAAAGATTTTCCTGCGATTCAGAACTAATCAGCCCGTCTTGGCGGGCCAGCTGCAGCGCGACAAGTGCGCACCATGCCAGATGACTGGTCTTATCCCTGTTTATCAATTTTTAAGCATCCCATGACAAATATGTAACGATAACTAGCCGATAGCACTGGCCTGTTTTTTGGCTTCATCGATTATGCTGTGCAACTCATCAACGGACAATGGCCCGTCTTCATTCGCTCAGTGCACTATCACATGGCAGTTAGGCTGGGTGGTACCATACCCCTTTTATAGCTTTCGCCAATAGTTTTAAGGGGCCTGATGTAATGCACGTGGATGAAGTCTTTTTCTAGGTATCCGTAGATTTGTTCAAATCAAATCAGCAGCCTTACTTTCTGTACTCCTTTTAATCCTCAACCCAGCGTCGAAGTAGATTTGACTGGGTTTTTGCCAAGAGATCCATCTCTGGTGTCTTCCCTAGCTGCGCGAATAATCGGTGACGAGCTGTGTCTAGATCGAAAAGTATTTCTCGTTTAGCGGCATCTCGTACAAAACTGCGAACCCAGGTAACCGCAGCTAAGCGCTCACCAGATACGACAGGCGCAACACGATGTATCGAGGCCGTAGGATAGGTTACAACAGAACCAGCTGCAAGCTTCACCTCCTGCTCACCCGCTGCTGATTCTATCACCAACTCACCGCCTTCATATTGGTCAGGTTCAGAAAGGAATATGGTCACAGAAACGTCAGTTCGTATCCCTCTCATGATAGTGTTATCAACATGGCTACCATATTCCATGCCCTTTTTATAGCGACTAAACAGCGGCGGGATAATCGTTTTTGGCCGAGTAGCCATACGGAACAGGTTATTGCCCATTAGACGGTCTCTGATGATTTCTTGCATCTCAGTCAACCCTGGATCGTTGCGAGAAACCTGCTCATTTTGTTTGACCGACCACGCCTCACGTCCAGCCGTGGTGCGACCATCAACATAATTAACATTACGCATTTTTTTGCAAAGCAAGTCCACTTCATCTGCACTAAGTAAATCAGCTATCATAATCAGCATGTATAATCCTTTTTCAAGATCAATCCTTAGGGATGATAATAACATTGAATGGAAATCTAATATGCGTATGAAATTATGGATTGGCGTAGGTATTTTTGTTATGGCTCAGTCAGGGCAGACCGCTCTTGCTGCAGTCCAGGATAGCAGAACCGGAGTTCTGCCTATAAGCAATCTGCGTGGGGAGCACGAAGGCGGAGAATACGAAGGTGGAGAATACGAAGGTGGAGAATACGAAGGCGGAGAGCACGAAGGTGGAGAATACGAAGGTGGAGAATACGAAGGTGGAGAATACGAAGGTGGAGAATACGAAGGTGGAGAATACGAAGGCGGAGAGCACGTACAAAGGTAGTTAAAGAGGAAATCTGGAGTACGGTTTCTGAGCTTCAGTTTCCTCCTGACATATTATCTTTTTGGTGAATTTGTAGTGACATACTAAATTTGGCCACCTGAATAGAGGTGATATCATCACCTCATAGTCAAAACAGGTGACATTATGACCGGACGTAACAGACGCAATTTTAGCCCCGAGTTTAGCCTCGAAGCTGCTCAGCTTGTACTCGATCAGCACTACACCGTTGCCGCCGCTGCAATGGCAATGAATATCGGCAAATCCACGATGGACAAATGGGTTCGACAACTGAAAGAAGAGCGAACGGGAAAATCACCCATAGCTTCACTCATGACACCTGAGCAGATTGAGATACGTGAGTTGAAGAAAAGACTTCAACGCATTGAAATGGAAATGGATATATTAGAAAAGGCTACCGCGCTCTTGATGTCAGACTCCCTGAAGAAATCTCATTAGTTGAGAAACTCAGGGCGCGGTTTCCTGTTGCCGTGTGTGCAACGTGTTCGGGGTTCATCGCAGCAGTTATAAATACTGGCGGCAGCCCAGGAAGCCCGACGCCACGAGAGTGGCATTACTGAGCCTTGTGCGTGAAGTTTATCGCGAAAGTAACGGCTCAGCAGGAGCGCGAAGCATTGCCGCGATGGTCACCACCAAAGGTATAAAACTGAGCCGCTGGCGGGCAACAAAGCTGATGAAAGCGCTCAATATTATCAGTTGTCAGCAACCTGGCCATCGTTATAAGACGGCGTCTAAGGAACACATTGAAATCCCTAATTATCTGGATCGCCAGTTTGCTGTTACCGAGCCTAATCAGGCCTGGTGCGGTGATGTGACTTATATCTGGGCGGGAAAACGCTGGGCTTATCTGGCTGTAGTACTCGATTTGTTTTCCCGTAAACCGGTTGGCTGGGCGATGTCATTTTTCTCTGATTCAGCACTGACAGGTAAAGCCCTGTCGATGGCCTGGGAAGCACGGAGAAAACCGGCTAATTTACTGTATCACTCGGATCAAGGCAGTCACTATACCAGCAGGAATTTCAGGCACTTACTGTGGAGGTATCAGATAAAGCAAAGTCTGAGTCGCCGGGGAAATTGCTGGGATAACAGCCCAATGGAACGGTTCTTCAGAAGCCTGAAAACAGAGTGGGCACCGGATAATGGCTACGCGAATTTTAGCCAAGCCAGCACGGCAATAACGAATTACATCACAGGATATTACAGCCAGCTCAGACCTCAACAATATAATGGAGGTCTGACGCCAAATGAATCAGAAAGATTGTTCTGGAAAAACTCTAAAGCCGTGGCCAGTTTTTGTTGACCACTACAGCGGAAACGTTGAGGCAATTGATGTGTGCTGCGTTCATAGCCATTATCGCATGTAGAACTACAGCACCAAAAATTATGCCGAAATCATGGGTAAGTCAAGGAGGTGTTCCATCCTAAAGCCATGGCCAGAAATGAAAAGAGCAGACTTTCGTCTGCTCATTCACGTCGGATTTATCCGCTTCGAATCGATAGCTCCAACTCCCACTACAAAGAACACACCAATGCAATGCAGTGATGTTGCAATTTTACACTGACCGTAGGTTATGTCTAGATCTCTGTGGCGAAAATTGAAAAATAAAAACAGCAGGTGCGGATTAAGCGTGGCGAGATCGCAGCATAGGCATCAGCGCCGTATTATGGACGCTGGGTGCTATATCGCCAGTGCAGCAAGTATTATACATGTTCTCAGTGACGCGAGCATCTAACCGACGGAGAAAATGTTCCCACAGAAAGCGATATTTAGTAAAGGTTCCAGACGAAATCAATCGAAAGCCTTTTAAATCCGAGAGATTAGAATGGGGCTAACTTACAGAATGATATGATGCATATCAAAGTGAATTGGCGTAAGCTAAATATTGAAAAATTCTTAAGAAGATAACTATATTTATGTCATCCCAATAAGTAGTACTAGCCTTTTACCCGCGTCTCTATCTTGCCTGTATACGTTTCGGGTGGAGTTTCTTTAAGCTTGTGATTAATACATTCATTGGGACCTGCATTATATTGAGTTGCGCTATGTGAGCTAATCTCATGATGAGGCAGATAAGCATTCCTCCTGCTGGTTGGTGAGTGTCACTAACCAGCAGGCCATAATGTGTATGAACATGCGATAGACGAACTGTGAGATTTTTTCAGTCCGATAGTCGACACTAATGAATATCCTGTTAACCGGCAGGATTCTATACAGGAAATCTACTGGTTTCTAACGATTCTTAGGCCAAATATGGTTCGCGTACTCCGCATTTTAACTGAGTCTGGATTCAGCGGGGAGCAACGTCAGCCTGCCGTCTATTGAGTTTCCCCCATTACGCCAGTTTATCATTCATAGACGCGACAGTGATTTCTCAAACACTTCTTACGATGTCAGTCAATTCGGTCTGCCTCATAAAAATACTTTTACTAAAATTCAAAAAAACGAAAAATAAGACTTTTCTTTCATAAAGGACTGAAGAACGCAGAGATTTTGAGGTATGTTAAAAATATAGTGTACTTACTGATATACACTACGTTCATGCATGAAATCGGGTTCTACTCTTTGCCAGGCTAGCCTGGCTTTTTTTTGCGGATGTCCAAGTGGGCTGTCATTCTTGGCACTGAGTCTGTGCCTGCCCGAACCTAGATCTGCGGGTTTCAATTCCTGACGCCCCCACGCTTGCATCAGCCATTCCGGCTGCCCCGCTCAGTCACGCCGTTTCGCCGCGCGCGGTACTCGCCATTGCGGCGTGACCCTACTCATCCTCTCATGGCTTTTCTCACCCGTCTGAGTCCCTCCTCCGGATGCTGATAGCCCCACAGTCCTCTTGGTTTTCCAGGGGCGGCCTGGCCTTTCGCAATAAATTTCCCCCGGCCATTACGCTTCGTTCCATCAGACCGGAATAAATTTTCCGCTCACCCCGGACATCTGCCTCGACCGGTGGCGTTCACGCACCTGCGGCGAAGGTTCTCAAACGGGCGAGGTGTTTTATCCCCGGGATGGTTCAGCAGGCTCCCGCAAAACGTCATAACCACGGCTCTCCAAACTCAACGGGTGACGGGGTTTTAAAGCCCAGATCCTATTCAGACAGGCGGTATGTAGTGAGTAAAATTTTGAAGGAATTTCTCAAGCAGCCGGAAGTGCTGCATGCCTACGGCTGAAGAGATGGAGCTGGCGGCATTGCTTAACGGGGAAACCAATGAAAATACCGTTTTGCTGCCATCAGGCTCCTTTACCCGCGAAGAGACTAAGGCCGCTGCGGCGAAGTACGCCAACGTGGCGATTGAGGACGATCAGGGTTCGCATTTCCGCCTCGCTATCCGCGATGCGGAGGGGGCGCGAGGTTCAACCGTTATTTCGACACCCACGGCATTCGTAAGCTGCAGTAAAAACGAAATGCCCTGTCGGAGGGGAAACACCGCAGGGCGTGACAATCATTAATAACACTCGAGATATTAACTATGTCAGTAACCGATATTAAAGTAAAAGCGCACAAAAAAAGCCACCAAGGTGCAGGAAAGTACCCTGAAAGTCGCCCCTAGAGGCTGCGGTGGTAGAGTACGTTCCGCTGACCGCTCTCGTAAAATCACTGCTGAACGTGCGTACTATCCCCTATACCGTGGAAAGCGTGCGCGGTCTGGCCAACTCCATTGAGGCGCTCGGTCTGCTCCAGAACCTGATTGTTCATGTTTTCGCAGATGGAAAACTGGGCGTGGCCGCCGACTGACTGCCCTGAATCTGCTGGCACAGGAGGGATGGCTTCGCGAGGGCGACGCCGTTGCCGAGAATGAGCAGCGTGCCGCCATGCTCCCCGCAGAGCAAATCGCAGGGTTCCACACGCTGGCAGAGCAGGGCAAAACACCCGCACAGATTGGCGATACGCTCGGATTTAGCTCACGCCACTTCCAGCGTATGCTGAAGATTGCAAATCTTGCGTTGTCCCTGATGGACAGGCTTGCCCTGGACGAACAGACAGTTGAGCATTGTCAGGCGCTGTGTCTCGAGGACGATCATACCCGTCAGATTGAGATCCTCGAGAGTGTGAAGGCCAACTGGTCAAACGCGTCCGCGCACCTGATTAAGCGCGCCATTACCGAAACTGAAATCAGTACCGACAGCGCCAAATTCCGGTTCATCGGGCGCGATGCCTACGAGGCTGCGGGTGGCTGCGTTCGTGAAGAACTGTTCAGCTAGGACGAAGGCGACGGCACCGCTGACAGCGTTCTGGTTGTGCATCTGATGCAGGAGGAGCTGAGGCAAATCGCGCAGGATATTCAGCAGCGTGAGGGCTGGTCATGAAGCCGCGGTCGTGCAGCTCGTATCTGGTATCACGGCGAAGACGGAAAGGAGTTCGTACAGCCCAACGAACCCGATCTGGTTTACACCCCCGAACAGCAGCAGCGCCTTGACGAACTGCACGAACAGTGGAACAGCTACGATTTCCGCTGCGACGAGACAGACGCGCTCAAAGCCGAGATTCGCGCGATCGAACAGGCCGCCGAAATCAGCGCGTGGAATGACGAAATGAAGTCCCGTGCGGGATTTATGGTACAGCCTGTACGAAGGGCAGGTGTTCATACAGCGCGGCATTCGCTTGAAAGCCGATTAGCCTGAGGAAACTAAAGAAAGCAGCAACAGCGTCACGTTGCCGTTCACCTCGCACCAGTCCGATGCCGCGGAGGTGAGCTGCGTCCCGCTGCTCACCAAAATGTTCTCCGAACGTACGCTGGCTGTACAGGCCGCGCTGATGCAGCAGCCTGAAAAAGTGCTGGCGCTGATAGTCTGGCGCATGTGTACCTGCGTGTTTTCGGGCTATCTGACCACGGCACACCCATTTAGCATCAGCCAGAGCGTGTTCCACTGCAGCCTCACGGAAAATGCCCCGTCCGGTAAGAGCTGTGCGGCATTTGAGATCCTGATGACCGAGAAAGCCTGTCTTAAAGCTCTGCTTCCCGCCGGATGGGAGAAAGGCTTCACGACCTTCTTCACGCTCGACGGCGGGGTACTGATATCGCTCATGGCCTTCTGTTCGGCGCGCCGCGGTGTCCAATCCGTATGCCAGCGCTTTTTTCCGCTGCGCACGGGCAGTACGCGCATCACGCTCAGGGAGATACGCCTGTTCGCGCCGGTGCTGAGTGCGAAGGCGTTGCTTGGTGCTAGGGACAGTTGGCTGAGAGCCATTGATACCCAGATAGAAAATCGGGGTGCCTGTTGCTGGCTGCAGCTGCCTGTTAATGCCGACGAGCTGCTCTTGCCGGAGGAAACCTACAGGCATACCTAACGGGCGCGCTGTCAGGAAGCTATGCTTGAAGAAAAATTCACACACCCGCCAGCGCCGGAAGGCGTTCTGCCTGCGTGAACGAGCGTACCAAGCGCTGGCGGGGCAGGTAGAAGTCGAGCTGGTCTTTAACACGCCGGAAAGGGTCAGCAGCTGGAGTTCGCGCTGGTCGGGAACGGCATTAAGCCAGTACAATCTGGAAGACATGTTCTGGCGCCGGAGTGGACGCTTTCCCTCCCTGACGGTACTGGATCGTGATGAGCTGGACGGGGAGCCGCTGTGAGTGTGGTGTATGAGACCAGGCAGCTGACGGCCGACGATCCCGTTTCCGTGCGACAGTTGGAGTGCTGGATGGTGCCGAACAAGCTGGGTGCCGGGGAGATTCGCCCGTGAGGAATAATCCATGGGAAACGGAGCTTAAGCTTGCCCGCAGCCACAGAAACCGCCTGCGAACTGTATTTGTCAGGCTTACGGGTATGTCCTGCGAGTGGGACGGACTCAGCTCCTGGTTGGAAACGGAAAGCGAGCGGCTTATCGGGGAGAATGAGGAACATATCATCGCCCTTGAGGAACAGACTGAAGCGTGGGCTGGATTGCGCGATGATAGCGAGGAAATATCATGACGCTAGTCAGTAGAATATTCGACAGAAAAGAAACGAGCACCATCTTCTGTTATGCCCGAAACGGGAAAATCCTTTGTCGGCTGGATGCGCGCCTGAATACCGATGACTGGAACATGATTCAGGGCTTAATAGGACTGGTGTACAACCAGCGCGTGAAGGAAATGCGGGAAGCTCTGGGGGGGGAGGGGGCGGGTGATGACGGTTGAGGCAGAAATTGACGGAAAAATTGTCTGCAGGGAGTGCGGCAGGGCATTTTCCTTTCTGGCTCCTCATCTGCGTATGGCACACGGGATGCCGGTAAGCGTATATCGCGAGCGCTGGGGTATAGCGAAACATGTCCCGCTTGCCAGTGCCGAACATTCAGCCAGATGTCGAGACAACGTTATCAGGCGTATCCGGAGCGGCGAGCTGAATCCTGACCTTCAGATCAGGATGATGGCGGAAGGGTACGTCAGAAGAAAAGACCGCAGCAGCCCCTCGGCACTAAAGCAAAAGTCGGCCTCCAGAACGGCAACCATACACCGAATATGGGAAACCTCTCCTGCCGTGAAACGGGTCAGTGCAGACAACCGGCGGGAGGCTGTATGCAGAATGAAGGCCCGGGAAGAGTCGGGTGAAACGGTGCGGAGTATTGCTGATGAGCTGAAGCTATCCCCGAGCTGTTTGTACCGCTGGCAGGCTGAAGATGGCTGACGGCATAATAGATCTTTCTGCACACAAGCTTTTCGGATAAAATTATTACCGCCTTCAGGGATATAGTATGCGCAGTGTTCGGGTCGGTTTGTTTCCATGCGGCGCATACTCCTTGAGGCAAATAGAGGTATCTGAATCCTCTTTTCCGCGACCGCACTAATGAACTCAGGCAGGACACTGTTTGACTGAAGAAGGGCTGCAGCGTTGGCGCGCCCTCAGCCCGGTTCATCCCATTCAGGTTATGCTGCTTGACATGAGCTTTCCCGATATATTCTTTTCATTTCAAGATTGTTGCGTAGACTTCGCTGCGGAATGAACTTGATAACGAATATGAATACACTCTGTTGTGTGGCCGCTTTGCTTGCGGTATGTTCGGGCCGCTTCCCATAGCGACTTTTTTTATACCATTCTGCTTCTTCTGCCCCCTGCAATTACCGATGCGTGCATTTACTTCTCGCAAAGGCTCAACGTCAAAAATCATGGCCACGTTTCGGCTCCTGACCAGCTCGCGCTGTTCAGTCGTCAAGCCAGACTACGCCAGACAGCTGCTGGCGCACCTGTCAGTCTCCGTCTTTCGGGCTGGCGCTACGGTCAGAGGGCAAAATACAACCCCCCGCGCTTGCAGTGCCCCTTCAGGACACTTCGCTTAACCGTGACGGGAATCTCAATTCCGACACTTTTATGGCCGGAATGAGGCTTTCCCGCAGACAAATCTTCATTCCGGAGCGTGCGCATTTTGCCGTCTTAAACGTCCATCTTCATCCTTTCGCGGAGGGCTGCTTATAGCAACAGTCCCTTTTTAAATCCAGGGGTAAATAAACGCTTCGCGCCCCCGGATTTAAAAATTGTCGGTTGCTCATTGCCCTTCGCCGCTCAGTGATGAAGTCGAATAGTTTTTTTATTCAGAAGGGAGAAATGTAAAATGCGCACGCAAAAGGTCAACACCGCCACTAATGAATCAGCCGAACCGTTTAATTCCGGATTTACAGAAAGCTACCGCGTGGAACCGCTGGAAATAAAGATGAGAATTGTTCCGTTTCTTTTTTGCTCGCCAGCAGGTGACACACTGGCTGCGGACTGGTTACGCCGCAGTTCGGATTACGACGGCGGAAACTGGGATTATTTTTTGATCCCAAAGGGAGTGCAGGGGAAAATTGCTCCACACACGATAATTGCCACGCAGGTAAAGACAGGGTTTATTGCGCCAGCCGGAGAGCAGACGTTTAAAATGGATATTGCTGGAAACTATTTCAGCGCGGAGGTCAGTGCTCAGGCTGCGGGCATTATAGCCACGCTGATGGTGATGAACGGACTGCCCTGGAAATTGTCGGAAATGGGTCCGGCATATTCAGGTCTGTGCGAAGGATTAAATGCCCGTCAGGATGCGCTTAAGGACTATATCAGTATCATTAAGCACCCTGAACGTCATTTAATCTGGCGGGCAATTGACTGACGATTAAGAAGTAAAAAAAGCTCATTAATGAGCCTTTTTTTACTTCTTAACGATGGCACTGGATTTTTTGCTCTCCTTGATGGCCCTGTACGTTGCCTCAATTTTATGGGCGTATTCATATCTTCTCTGCGCCTGCTTCTCTGTTTTTCTGAAACCTGCATTATATGCGCCGACTGCCTGCCAGCTTACGCCCCACATCCTGAATGCGATAGCGAGATAGTAGGCTCCTGTGTAAATATTCATGCACGGGTCCGTAAGCAGATGCTCCGGTTTTATTCCATATCGCGCCAGTTCGTTAAAGTGCTGGGAATCGACCTGCATGAGTCCGGAGCCCAACCCCGAAACCGGATTGTATCCTTTAACGTCCGTGCGAAAGTTGGATTCATTCCAGGATATTGCGCGCAATAAATCCGGATCTATTCTGTAATCCTTCCCCGCAAGGTCGAAACAGTCTGCGGCACTGAGCGGGCCAGATAAAACCAGCGATATAGTCAGGGTGACGATCCGTTTCATTAATTCCTCCTGGTGTTATGCCGGAAATACGTTAAGCCATCCCGGAGCCGTATTCAACAAATATGCACTCTTCACCAAAAAAGCACCACACCCCACGCAAAACGTACTTTTTGCTGATTGGCCTTTAAAGTCATGCAGTTAGAATTTTAGAATTGCACTTAATTCCAAAGTGGAAGGTTAAGAGATTCATTCATGACTACTGTATGAATCTCTGGAGATTCATCAGCGATTCATATACGATTCACGATATATATTTCATTAAGTTAAGTGATGGTGAATCGCAGGCAATCCGCCATGTGAATCGCCGACGATTCGTCATAAAACTACTGGATGAATCGCCTGCAATCCGCCTGAGCTACGTCGTATAAACGGCTTACTTCAGGAGTCAAAATAATATCCTTCCACAGCAAAAAAAAGGAGCTGAGCTATGGCAAAGATACAGGCATACGTAAGCGATGAGGTGGTCAATAAAATAAATGCCATCGTCGAACAGCGACGGGCAGAGGGGGCCAGAAAAGAAGATGTGAGCAGTTCCAGCGTTATCTCAATGCTCGTTGAGCTGGGGCTGCGGGTTTATGAGGCGCAGATGGAGCGCAAGGAGTCTCCGTTCAATCAGATGCTCTTCAATAAAACGCTTCTCGAAGCTGTCCTTAAATCACAGTTTATTTCCAGCAAGCTGCTGGCAATGGAATCCATGAGCCCTCATCTGACCGGGAACGAAAAGTTTGAGTTCAGGTCTATGGTGCAGAACATACGTGACGATGTGCAGGCGATTGTGAATAACTTCTTTCCGGAAAATTATGCAAATTCCGAAAATGATTAACTATAAGACTGGAATAAAAAAGTATATTGATCTGCGATTTTTTAATGACAATAAATGAAGGTGAAGGTATATTTTAACTTCGACTTAACCAAAATTTGATGCGGCAATAATTGCCGATTCGCTGGTAAGGAGGGAAGACCCCCCGCCTTACCAGCTACCCACAAAACCTTCGAAGGAGGCTCTATGAGTGCGCGTGATCCTATTCTTTCATCTTCTGCACGTCAATCAGTATTGGCGACAGATTTTTATCTTTTTCTCTCAAATCTTGAATATCCGCTTTGTCTTCGGAGTCTCGATGGCGAATTCTTATATTCAAATCCTAAATTCGCAGAATGCATAAAAGGTTATGAATATTCTATAGAAGACTGGTTTAATAGATTACCTGTTGAAACAAGGTGTGAGCTGTTATCCTGCGAACTTGACTCGCTTATCAGTCCAAATATTGCGACCTTCATGAATCTTGATATTGAGCAATCTTATAAATTTTGTGTGCTGTTTTATAAGATTATGATAGATAGCATAGAGTATGTCGCGTGGTCATTCTTTGATAAGTTACTTTTTATAGAGAGCGGTTTTTATTCTGGATTGAAAAGAAAAATAAAAAGTCTTGAATCTAGGCACCCTGCTATTGTTTTGGAACCTCCCTGTTATAACGTTTTTTGTTTATACTTCTCTGGATTCACTCATGAGTTCACCTCCTCACTTCTAAGGATTAATGTAGGTACTTCTAAGAACAGAATATCTAAAGCTTACTCATTATTTGGCATCTCAGGAAGAGATGAGATGATTTTATTTCTCAAGTCAAATTTATATCTCCAGTCAGTTATGGATCATGCGTTTGACCTAATAAGAATATGTAAAGAAGAAATGATAATTGCAGCCACAAAAAAGAATGTTAAGCCTTTGTTAATAAATCGATGACTTTTCGTGTATGGTCACGGGGGGGTACTTTTAAGTATGATCTTCCTGTTGCTTAAAAATAAAGGGGGAATATGAGGAGATATAGTTGTTCTCCAGCTACAGGGAATACGGTAAGACTAAAACTTGATGATGAAACCGAAGCTTTACTTTCTTTAGCAGTATCGAGAAGTGGACGAAGCCGAAGTTTTGAGGCATTGCACAGGATAAAGGATCATCTTCGACGCTTTCCAATGTTCAGAATTATGGAAACCCCGGTTTTTTCTCATGAGAAATATCTTACGGTTCGATTCGATGATGATACCAACCTGAAGCTGATTAAGGCCAAAAATCGAAGTGGCTGGTGCAAAACCTACGAGGTCCGGGAGCGATTACATGACCATCTGGTCAAGTTTCCCGATTTTTACAACGCAGAGATGGTGGAGGTGATTCCCAATAACTTTAACTGAGGGATTTTAAATCTGTAACACAATATGCATTTTCAATGCTTAAAAATTTAATTAAAGGACTAATGAAATGACTGATGTATCTGTAATGAATGACGTAACTTCTGCTCCGGCCAAAAAGAAATTCAGCAAACTGGGCTTTCTCAAGGCTCTGAAAGTGGCGCTGCCTGTAGCTGCCGTTGCCGCTTTCTTCCCGGAAACCGTACTGGCTGTCGGCGCAGGTAAAGACCTGATGTCCAGCGGTGATGAAACCGTGAAGGGCACCTTCGGCAAGGACTCCAGCGTGGTTAAATGGGTGATCCTGGCCGAAGTCCTGGTGGGGGCCGTCATGTATATGACAACCAAGAACCTGAAGTTCCTGGCAGGCTTTGCCATTCTGTCTGTATTCGTGACCGTGGGTATGTCCGTTGCCGGATATTAATTAACCCTTTCGGGTTAAATCAGCCCTCCCTGAATAACAAATAATTTTATGGGTGCTTTTGCGCTCAGGGGATGGCTTTGCCCTGAAAACGGCTGGCGGCTTATTTCAGCGCCAGCCGACATACGGACTGAAATATGGCTGACGACGCTCTCAAAAAATACCGCTTTCCGGAAACGCTGACCAACCAGAGCCGCTGGTTCGGGCTACCCGTTGACGAGCTTATTCCGGCCGCCGTCTGTATCGGCTGGGGATTCTGGACCCAGCACTACATTCCCGGAATTATTGCGGCGGTGCTGGCGTATCTCGCGATTAAAAAACTCAAAAAAGGGCGGGGCAGCTCGTGGCTGCGCGACCTCGTGTACTGGTACATGCCGACCGCGCTGCTGCGGGGAATATTTCACGACGTCCCGGACTCCTGCAACCGCCAGTGGATTAAATAAACGGAACTGAACAGATGGAACATGGAGCACGCCTCAGTACCCAGCGCGTTATTGCCATCGGGTTTATCTCAATGGGCACGCTGCTGCTGCTGAGCAGCATCACGAACGTTATTCAGGGTGTGAATAACTACCGCCTGCAGAACGAACAGAAAACCGTGGTTACGCCGATGCTGTTTCACGCGCCGATTGCGGTGTCACAGAACCAGTCTGACGCCTCGTTCCTGCAGCAGACCGCGCTGTCATTAATTGCCCTGCGCCTGAACGTAACCCCGGAAACCGTCAACGCGTCGCACGAGCAGCTGCTGACCTACGTCCGTCCCGCCGCGCAGAACGATCTGAAGATAAAGCTTGCCGAGGATGCGAAGCGCATCAAGGACAACAACGTTAACTCCGCCTTCTACATGACCAGCGTGCAGGTGTATCCCGCCAGCAGCCGCGTGGACGTGCGCGGCCAGCTGAAAACCTGGATAGGTGACTCTAAACCCTATCCGGACCTGAAGCATTACGTGCTCAAGTTTGAGCGCGAGGACGGTATCAGCTGGCTCAGCCACTTTGGAGAAATCACCGATGAGAAGAAATAAGCGCCACAGCCTGCCCGCGCTGCTGCTGTTCGTCTGCGGCCACGGCATTGCCGCCCAGGCGCAGGACGCCACGGTGGTGCCGCTCGCCAACGGCGGCCAGGCCAGCATTGCGCTGAGCAACACCGACCCGAACCTCTTCACCGTGGCGGGCGATCGCGTGACGGCCCTGACCAGCCTCGACGGCGAGCTGACCCGCCAGGAGCAGACGGCCAGCGGCGGGGTTATCGTCAGCACCCTGAACAAAAAGCCGTTCACCTTCATTCTTGAGACCGAACGGGGCCTGAACTTTTCGGTTCGCGCCGTTCCTCGCGCGGGCGCGGGGCGTACCGTGCGGCTTGTGAGCGAACTGTCCGGTACCGGAGAGAAGGCTGCTGGCTGGGAGGAGTCCTCGCCGTATGAGGCCACCCTGGTCTCCCTGAGTCAGAATCTGATGGGCGGCGTCCTGCCTGAAGGCTGGTATGAGCTTCCCGTTACCCGAGAGAGAATCTCGCCGCCACCGGGCCTGCAGGCTGACGCAGAGCGGGTATGGACAGGTAACCACCTGAAGGTGGTGCGTTACCGCGTGACGAACCGGTCTCCGTTCGTACGTAACATCTCAGAGAGTGATTTCTGGCAGAACGGCATCCGCGCGGTCATGTTTGCCGAACCGGCCCGCACGCTGACGGCGGGCGGCGCCATGCAGGTGTACATCATCAGCAGCGGGGAGGCGACCCATGGCCAGTATTAACTCGCTGGTGAAGCGCAAGCAGTTTCTCTGGCTGGGTATCGTGCTGGCCACCGTTGGCGTGGTGGGCGGCGGCGGCTGGTATCTGGCCGACGTGCGCTATGACGGCGCGGCCCCGGCCCAGGGTGAGAACGAGCCGGCGCCGGATATGACCGGGGTGGTCGACAGCACCTTTGACCAGAAGGTGCAGCAGCATGCCACCACGGAGATGCAGGCCACCGCGTCTGACATGCGAAAGCAGTACGAGCAGATGCGCAGCGAGCTTGACCTCCTCAGCAAGGGGCAGTCGGACTATCAGAAACAGATCAACAAGCTGACCCAGGATAACGCGGCGCTGTCCGCGCAGGTCAGCGCGCTGGGTGTAAAACCGGCGACGGCATCGGGTGAACCCGCGCCGCAGCCGCCGGTGCCAGCCCCGGGTCCCGAGGGTGAGCCTCAGCCTGTGACGTTCCCGCCCCAGACTCAAACGCAGCCGGGCGCGGTGCCGCCGCCGACCGCGTTCTATCCGGGTAACGGCGTGACGCCGCCTCCTCAGGTGCAGTATCAGCCCATTCCCGTTCCGAACCAGCTGCGCCGCCAGAGCTTCTCCCGTGAGGAAAAGAAGGGGCCGACCCTGCCCTACATCCCGTCCGGCAGCTTCGCCAAATCCATGCTCATCGAGGGCGCTGACGCCAACGCGTCCGTGACCGGTAACGAGTCCACGGTGCCGATGCAGCTGCGCATTACGGGACGCGTTGAGATGCCCAACAGCAAAAACTATGACCTGACCGGCTGCTTTATCGGGCTCGAGGCCTGGGGCGACGTGTCCAGCGAGCGCGCCATCGTGCGCACGCGCAACATCAGCTGCCTGAAGCACGGAGTCACCATCGACCAGCCTATTGCGGGGCACGTCAGCTTTATGGGCAAGAACGGCATCAAGGGTGAGGTGGTTATGCGTAACGGCAAAATCCTGGGCTGGGCGTGGGGCGCGGGCTTCATTGACGGCATAGGGCAGGGCGTGCAGAGCGCCTCCCAACCTTCTGTCGGTCTGGGTGCCACCGCCTCGCTGGGCGCGGGTGACGTCATGAAGATGGGTATCGGCGGCGGCGCATCCAAGGCGGCCCAGACCCTCAGCGACTACTACATCAAGCGCGCCGAGCAGTACCACCCGGTTATCCCGATTGGGGCGGGCAATGAGGTGACCGTCGTCTTCCAGGACGGCTTCCAGCTGAAAACCATCGAGGAGCTGGCGCAGGAGAAAGAGGGCAGCAAAGCCGGTGATGCCGACCGCAGTCCCGTGCCGCCGCCGTCCCTGCCGCAGGGCAGCATGAACGGCTTTAACACCGATCAGATGCTCAACCAGCTGGGCAAGCTTAACCAGAGCCAGTTCATGCCAGCCGCAGGCTCGCAGTAACCACACGGAAAGGAACCAATGATGAACAAGACACTGCCTATCGCACTTTCACTTGCCGGCATCCTGATGCTGTCCGCCTGCGCCGGTACCGCCAGCGACTTTGAGTGTAACGCCACGACGTCCGACACCTGCATGACCATCGAGCAGGCCAACGAGAAGGCCAAACGCCTTGAGGAAAGCGCGGTAAAGCCGGATGCGGCCGCGCTGCCACGCCTGGCTGAGGGCAACTTCCGCACGGCCTCCGCGCAGCCGCTGACGCCGCCTCCAGTACCTGCACCGTCCGGCGGATCTCACTTCGTCGCGAACCCATTTGCGCGCCCTGCTGACGTGAAGCCCGCGAGTCAGGCCGCCCCTGTCGTGGCCCCGCAGCCGACGCACGAGTCCATCGTCGACCCGCGCCCGCTGCACGTGGGAGAGAAGACCGCCGGACTGTGGATAGCACCCTATGTCGACACGCAGGACGTGTATCACCAGCCGGGCCGCGTGTTCTTCGTGGTGAAGCCGTCCGCCTGGGGCAAGCCCCGCATTAACTGACGTTCTGACCGCCGCTGACGTGGCGGCCCCTATCAACTCAACAATCTGTCGTAATCACGCGTGCCCTGAAACGTGAAAAGGGATGGGCGGTAGCGTGTCCGGACGGCAAGTCGCAGGAGGCAACATGGCCGATGAACTCGACCAGCTTCAGGAGCAGGAAGACCTGATTAACCAGCTGCATATTCAGGCCGCCAGAGCACGGTCAGGCCGGGCGGGAGAGAGCCTTACCCGCTGTGAGGTGTGCGGTAACGATATTCCACAGGGGCGGCGCGAAGCCATTCCTGGCGTCCGGGTATGCGTTGCGTGCCAGCAGCATCTTGAGTTTCAGTCAAAACAGTATCAGAGGTGGGGATGAGCATGAGTACTGACGAAAAGGGACATTTCATGGTTGTGGGCAGCACGGGAAGTGGAAAAACAACGTTCTGTTATGACGTTCTGAAGAAGCGCCTTTCAAGGAAGCAGCGCACCGACTGGATGCGGCTGCGTAACGTTATTCAGAAAAACCAGGAGGGCAAGACTTATGACAACCAAAAGTAACGACGGTTCGGGTAAGGCCCGTATTTCCCGGCTCATACTGCAGGGAGAGCGTGGGCATTGTCTGTTTTCGGGAAAACCTGATTCAGGTATGAGCATAAAAAAACAGCAGATGACCCGGATTTTCCTGGCGAAATCTGACGTCAGCCAGATAAAGGCGCTGTACAGCGGTGAGGACGGGGAGAGGCTGGCGGAGGCTATCAGACACAACTGCAGCGTCTGGTTTCCGCTGAATCCCGGAGGTAACGGGAATGATGCTTAAGCTTCTGTCCGTCCTGCTGTATTGCCTTCGATGGCTTGCCTGGGCTTTTCACTATCTGATTGTCTGGCCTGCCGCCACGCTGATGCTGCTGGTTGCCATGCTTTTGTGGATGGAGAACACCACGCCCGGAGAGGCGATGGCGCAGGAAATTATGGCCGTCACGCATAACGTCAGCAGTGGCGAGTTTCGTATTGCGGCCTGCCGCGATGAACCTTTAGACCCCTTTATACCTCCAGCCCCGCAGGGCAAGTCCTCCGGCCTCACGCTGCATGATGCTCCCTCAGCTGTCTGCCATAACCGGGGCAGCGTCGTCACCGATGCTAAAGGATATGCCGCACATATTGACGGGGCGCTGAGTCCGTTTAAACAGCTGTGGATTGTGATGGCCAGCGTATTTGCAGGCCTGGCGCTGATGATGAAGCATCGGCCGTATTTTTCCCTGAACAGCCAGAGGCGTTCGGATTTGTTTCGCTACGGCACTCCCGCCAGCCGTCCGGCTCCTGCGTCGGACTTGATGAAAACGCCTGATAATAAAAAGGAGGATAACCGTGAGTAATCCGCTGGATACCGTCACCCGCACGGTCAATTCGCTGCTGACGGCGCTAAAGATGCCCGACGAGTCTTCGACCGCGAACGACGTCCTTGGTCAGATGCGCTTCCCGCAGTTCAGCCGCCTGCTGCCTTACCGCGACTACGACGCTGAGACCGGCCTTTTTATGAACGAGAAGACGATGGGTTTTATGCTGGAGGCGCAGCCCATCAACGGCGCCAACGAAACTATCGTTTCGTCGCTGGAGAACCTGATGCGCACCAAGCTGCCCCGCGAGGTGCCGGTGGCCATTCACCTCGTCTCCAGCCATCTGGTGGGGAGCGATATCGAGTATGGCCTGCGCGAGTTGTCATGGACGGGAGAGCAGGCCGAGAAGTTTAACGCCATCACGCGCGCCTACTACCTGAAGGCCGCCGAGGAAGGCTTCCCGCTTCCCGAGCACCTCAACCTGCCGCTGACGCTGCGCAACTACCGCGTCTATATCTCCTGCTGCGTGCCCCGCAAGCGCGGCAGCAAGGCCAGCGTAATGGAGATGGAGAACCAGGTGAAAATCATCCGCGCCTCGCTGCAGGGGGCGCAGATTTCCACCCGCAGCGTGGACGCGGACGCCTTTATCCGCATTGCAGGGGAAATGATTAACCACAATCCGGACGCGCTGTACCCGGCGGAGCGCGAGCTCGACCCGCTTAAGGACCTGAACTACCAGTGCGTGGACGACACCTTTGACCTGAAGGTGAAGGCCGACCACATGACGCTGGGCCTGCGTGAGAACGGGCGCAACAGCACCGCGCGCATAATGAACTTCCAGCTGACCAAAAACCCGGAGATAGCCTTTCTGTGGAACATGGCCGACAACTACAGCAACCTGCTGAACCCGGAGCTGTCCGTCTCCTGCCCGTTTATCCTGACGCTGATCCTGTCCGTTGAAGACCAGGTGAAGTCGCAGAACGAGGCCAACCTCAAGTTTATGGATCTCGAGAAGAAGTCCAAGACCAGCTACGCCAAGTTCTTCCCGGGCGTGGAGCAGGAGGCGAAGGAGTGGGGCGATCTGCGCCAGCGCCTGTCGTCCGGCCAGTCCTCGCTGGTGAGCTATTTCCTGAACATGACCGTCTTCTGCCGCGATGACCAGGAGATTGCCCTGAAGGTCGAGCAGGACGTGCTGAACAGCTTTCGCAAGAACGGCTTTGAGCTGATTTCCCCGCGCTTTAACCATATGCGCAACTTCCTCGTGAACCTGCCGTTCCTGGCGGGCGGCGGCCTGTTTAAGCAGCTGCGCGAGTCCGGGGTGGTGCAGCGTGCCGAGAGCTTTAACGTGGCCAACCTGCTGCCGGTGGTGGCGGACAGCCCGCTTGCCACCTCCGGCCTGCTGGCGCCAACCTACCGCAACCAGCTGGCGTTTATCGACCTGTTCAGCCGCGGCATGGGCAATACCAACTTCAACATGGCGGTGTGCGGCACCTCGGGCGCCGGCAAGACCGGACTTATCCAGCCCCTGATACGCAGCGTTATCGACTCCGGCGGCTTTGCCGTGGTGTTCGACATGGGCGACGGCTACAAGTCTCTGTGCGAGAACATGGGCGGTGTGTACCTCGACGGCGAAACCCTGAAGTTTAACCCGTTCGCCAACGTCACCGACAACACCATCGATGAGATGGCCGAGCGCCTGCGCGACCAGCTGTCGGTGATGGCCAGCCCCAACGGCAACCTGGACGAGGTGCATGAAGGCCTGCTGCTCAAGGCGGTGAAGGCCACCTGGCTTGCGAAGAAAAACCAGTCGCGCATCGATGACGTGGTGGACTACCTGAAGATGGCCCGCGACAGCGAGGAGTATGAAGGCTCCCCGACCATCCGCAGCCGCCTCGATGAAATGGTGGTGCTGCTCACTCAGTACACCCGCGACGGGGTCTACGGCAGCTACTTCAACTCCGACGAGCCGTCCCTGAAGGATGAGGCCCGTATGGTGGTGCTGGAGCTCGGCGGGCTGGAGGACAGGCCGTCCCTTCTGGTGGCGGTCATGTTCTCGCTCATTCTTTATATCGAGAACCGCATGTACCGCACGCCGCGCAGCCTGAAGAAGCTGAACGTCATCGATGAAGGCTGGCGCCTGCTGGATTTCAAAAACAACAAGGTCGGGGCGTTTATCGAGAAGGGCTACCGTACCGCCCGCCGCCACACCGGCTCGTACATCACCATCACGCAGAACATCGTCGACTTTGACTCGGACACGGCCTCCAGCGCCGCGCGCGCGGCCTGGGGCAACTCGTCCTACAAAATTATCCTCAAGCAGTCGGCCAAGGAGTTCGCCAAGTACAACCAGCTGTACCCGGACCAGTACCCGCAGCTGCAGCGCGACATGATAGCCCGCTTCGGCAGCGCGAAGGACAACTGGTTCAGCAGCTTCATGCTCTCCGTTGAGCACCTCACGTCCTGGCACCGCCTGTTCGTCGACCCGCTCAGCCGGGCAATGTACTCCTCGGACGGCCCCGACTTCGAGTTTGTGCAGCAGCGACGGCGCGAGGGGGCAAGCATTCACGACGCGGTATGGGAGCTGGCCTGGAAGAAATCGGGTCCGGAGATGGCCTCGCTCGCGCGCTGGCTGGAAGAACATGAAGGGAAGAAAACAGCATGAAAAAACGCACGCTACTCACCGCTTCGCTGATTGCCGGCACGCTGGTTGCCAGCGCGGGCGTCAGCTGGATGACCTGCCGCCTCAGCGCACCCACCGTTGCCGCCTTCAACATGAAGGCGACCGTGGACGCTTTCTTCGACAGCGCGAGCCGCCGCGCGCTCGACGAGGCGCAGACGAAGGCGCTCTCAGAGCGCTTTAACGCGTCGCTGGAGGCCAGCCTGCGCGACTGGCAGGTGCGTCACCGGGGCCTTATCCTGGTCTCACCTGCCGTGGTGCAGGGCGCGCACGATATCACGCGGGAAATCCAGACCGACGTGGCCCGCCGGATGAAGGAGGGGACGTGACGCGCGCCCTTGCCCTGAGCCTGCTGCTGCTCAGCAGCGCGTCTTCAGCGTCAGACCTCGGTACCTGGGGCGACCTGTGGCCGGTGGCGGAGCCGGACATGCTGACCGTGATTGAAACCCGCCTGCAGGCACTGCAGCAGTCCGGCGAGATGGATAAGAAGATGGGAGACTTTAAGGCGCGCGTGGAGCGCAACAGCCAGCGTCCGCCGCCGGTGGCGGGCATTACCCGCGCGGTGCGCTATGAGAAGCGCTGGTTTGACCCGAGCGTGCGGGTGGACAGGGATCTTGCTGACGGCCACGGCAGCGTCTTTGCCTGCGCCGGGCAGGTGTTCAACCCGCTCGACGTGGTGCCCTTTAACCAGACGCTGCTCTTTATCGATGGCGACGATCCGGACCAGCTGGCGTGGGTCCGGCGCCAGAAGCCCGCCACGCTGGTTTCGCGCATTATCCTGGTGAAGGGCAACATTCCGCAGACCTCGCAGGCGCTCGACAGCCGGATCTTCTTCGATCAGAGCGGCGTGCTCACCGCGCGCTTTGGCATCAGCCAGGTCCCGGCGCGGGTGACGGCGGCGCCGAGCGGGCAGCGCCTGCAGGTGGAGATTATCCCGCCGCTGCTGACGGAGCATGACGCAGGGGGCACGCCATGAGGACGCTGTTCACCGCATTGTTCGGGCTGCTGCTCTGGACGAACAGCCAGAGCGCCTCAGCCGATGCCGCCTGCGACGGCAATTTCGTCAATCCGATCACCGATATCTGCTGGCGCTGTATGTTCCCGCTTTCGCTTGGCAGCACGTCTGTCACAGGCGGCGACCTGCCCGACACGAAGAACCCCGGCAGCCCCATCCAGATCTGCCCGATGACCCCGATAGCGCGTATTGGCCTCGCCATCGGGTACTGGGAGCCGATGGCGCTGACCGACGTGACCCGTTCGCCGGGCTGCATGGTGAACCTCGGCGGCTTTTCCATCAACCTCGGCAAGATGGGGATGGGGACCGCGAAGAAAGACGATAAGGCGGTCAACGGCGCGTTCTACCACGTCCACTGGTACAAGTACCCGCTGACGTACTGGCTGAACATCATTACGTCCGTCGGCTGCCTCGAGGACGGTGACCTGGACATTGGCTACCTGTCCGAGATTGACCCGACCTGGGGGGACAGCGCCCTGACCTCCATTCTCAACCCAGAAGCGGTGATATTTGCCAACCCCATCGCTCAGGGGGCGTGTGCGGCCGATGCCGTTGCCAGCGCGGCGAAGACGTCGGTTGACCTGCTGTTCTGGTGCGCCGGCTCTCAGGGCTCGATGTATCCCTTCAACGGCTGGGTGAGCAACGAGTCCAGCCCCCTGCAGTCGTCGGTGCTGGTCAGCGAGCGCATGGCGTTCAAGCTGCACCGCCAGGGCCAGATAATGGAGAGCATCGGCGAGGACACGAAGGTCTGTAACGAATATCCGTCCCCGATCATCCCGAAGACCCGCTGGCGCTACCAGATGGTGAACACCCATCCGGACGTGGCGCAGTGCCACCCCTTCGGGCGGACGGTGATGCGCTGGGAAGCGGGGCGTAACCCGCCGAACACGAAGAAAAACTACGGCTATCTGCTCTGGCGCAAGCGTAACTGCGTCTTCCTCTGAGAAAGGGAAAATTCATGAATAAGATTACGGGACCGTGCGCGGGCCTGCTGATGTCGGCGATTTGCCTTCAGGCAATGGCGGATACTGAAGCAGATCGCGCGTTCATCCGCGACCAGGAAACCTTCAGCCAGCAGCTGCGACAGCAGGATAACGGCGCGCTGCGCGACATGCTCTCACAGCAGGTGCGGCAGAACCCGCTCCCGGCAGAGGACACCCGCTTTATCGGCGGGCTGAAGCAGGGACAGCAGGAGGCGCAGCAGGATAAGCCCGCGCACGGGGCGCTGTACCTTGTCTCCTTTGCGATACCGGAGACCGGGCTGAAGCGCATGCTGACCGAAGCCCGGCGCTACGATATTCCCGCCGTGCTGCGCGGGATGGTCAACAACGATATGAAGGCGACCGCTGACGCGGTGATGACCCTGGTTCAGGACGGCAGCGCCTCCGGCGTGGCCATCGATCCCACCCGCTACCGCGAGTACGGCATCACCAGCGTGCCGTCCCTGGTGGTGTACTGCCCGGCGGGACACGATGTGATCCGCGGCAACCTGCGCCTGAAGCAGGCGCTGGCTAAGGTAGTGGAGCAGGGCGACTGCAGGGATGAGGCGAGGACGCTTCTGGAGAAAGGAGTGAAATCATGAACATCCTGAAAGGGGCTCTTTTCATGTCCGCGCTGATTCTTTCCACCATGAGTATGAGCGTTGTAGCCAGCTCTGAGTCTGACTACAGGGCTGGTTCCGACTTTGCAAAGCAGGTCAAGGGGCGGGGAGACAGCAGCCTGACTAACTTCAACCCGTCGGCCACGCTGCCGGGCTATACCGCAACGCCACCGCAGCAGAAATACTACGGCGGCGTGACGGCAACCGGCGACGGGGCGCTGAAGGCCGATGCGGCGACCGGCTGGACCACCAACGAGGCCACGAAGGCGGTGACCGACTCCCTCATCAACAACCCGAAGGAGGTTATCTCCCAGGATGCGCCGTTTATCACCGCCAGCAGGGACGTGCAGGGCCGCGCCGACAGCATCATCGGCAAGACCGGACAGCTGCAGTGCAGCGCGCAGAACGTCAGCCGCAGCGAGTTCACCAACTATACCTGCGAGCGCGACCTGCTGATCGAGCAGGCCTGCACCCGCACCGCCAGCATCACCGACCACTACGAGAGCACGACGGTCACGCGCACGTACACGGTGCCCAACAGCAGCTTTACCTACGTCTACGACGGCAATAAGACGGTGAACTTCAGCTTTCGCGCGCCCGCCACGGGCCGGGTGCTGAGCGCGTCGGTTGCCGTGCATTTCAACGAAAAGAACATGTACTACGGCTTTTCATGGTGGGGCGTGAACACTGAATCGGTCGCCAAAAGAGACAATACGTGGGCGTTGCCGGGCGGCGCGGGCGCCTCGCTGACCGCCGGGCAGCCTTCGCCGTCAGGCTCGATGCTCAACAAAAACTGCCTGAGCGGCAAGCAGTCGCGCTGCCAGGAGTATGCCCGCAAGACGCTGTCCTGGATGCAGGGCGGCTCAGAGGCCTGGATGACGGTGACCGTCACCATGCAGGTGACGGATAAAAAGTGGGTACCGGACGTGGTCTGGAGCGAGCACTGCCCGTTCAGCAAAAGCGAGGGCACGCTCAAAAAAAACGAGTGCATCTCGCCGGGCAGCACGAAAACGGTGGTCGTCGACGGCATAACCTATCCGGTGACGCAGGCCTGCTGGCAGTACCGCGACACGTACATGACCCAGGCCGCCGATAACGGCAGCTGCAAAACGTATACGGATAACGCCGCCTGCACGCTGGCCTCGCGCAGCTGCGCCTTCACGGCTGAAGACGGCAGCGGCTGTCTTCATGAATACGCCACGTACTCCTGCGAAACGCGGACTGCCGGCAAGGTCATGATATGCGGCGGGGACACGTTCTGCCTCGACGGCGAGTGCGACCGCGCGCAGCAGGGCAGCAACAACGACTTCGCGCCGGTTGTCTCGGCGCTCGCGGCCCTTGCCGCAGCGGGCAAGGATGCGGCAGCGATTAACAGCGTCAACGTCCGCGCCTTTACCGGCAGCGCGAAGTTCTGCAAGAAGTTTGCGGCGGGCTTCAGCAACTGCTGCAAGGATTCCGGCTGGGGCCAGGACGTCGGCCTGGCCAGCTGCAGCAGTGACGAAAAGGCGCTCGGCAAGGCGAAGGAGAAAAAGCTGACGGTAAGCGTCGGGGAGTTCTGCTCGAAGAAGGTGCTGGGCGTGTGCCTGGAGAAGAAGCGCAGCTACTGCCAGTTTGATTCAAAGCTTGCGCAGATTGTGCAGCAGCAGGGGCGCAACGGCCAGCTGCATATCGGGTTCGGCAGCGCCAGCAGCCCGGACTGCCGCGGCATCACCCAGACCGAGTTACAGCAAATCAAATTCGACGCGCTGGACTTCACGAACTTCTACGAAGACCTGCAGAACAACCAGAACATCCCGGATAACGCAACCCTGACGCAGCGCGTGCGTGAGGAAATCGCCTCCCAGCTGAAGAACAAATAATTTGCCAGTAAAACGCATTACTTACGCAGGACTCATTATGAAAATTAAAGGATTTATTGCTCGTCTTATCATCAGCCTGATTGTCGCCTCACCGGTGCTTTACTGGTGCAGGAATATCGTTGATGAAACAACCCGCATCGATATGTTTTTTATGGCTCTGATGGTTGCGCTCTTCGTGGTGGGACTTCTGCTTGCGTGGCTGTTAAACCCGCTTTTTAAGCGATAACCGACCTGCTTCGGGATAAGGAACGTTCCAGTGAACAAGAGAAAGACAGCGTTAGCCCTGCTGCTCGCTGGCAGCATCTTTTCGGCTAACGGGAAAGATGCCGGCTGGCAGTGGTACAACGAATCTCACAGCGCGCCGGAGAATGAGAAATCCCCGGAAGTACAGCCTCAGCAGGCCTCGCCGGACATCATGGAGAAGCTCGCCACGCTCCAGCAGGCCACGAAGCGCGCCATGTACGAGGCCATCCTGTACCCGGGCGTGGAGAACTTCACCCGCTACTTCCGTCTGCAGAACTACTGGACGCAGCAGGCCGGACTGTTCTCGATGAGCGCCAAAAAGGCGATGCTCGCACACCCGGAGCTGGACTATAACCTGCAACACAGCCACTACAACGGCACCGTGCGAAACCAGCTGGCCGCCGACTTTGCCGACCAGCGCCGCGCTATCGAAACTCTGGCGCAGCACTACGGCGTGATGTTCTTCTACCGCGGCCAGGACCCGATCGACGGGCAGCTGGCGCAGGTGATCAACAACTTCCGTGAGACCTATCGCCTCAGCGTCATACCGGTCTCTGTAGACGGCATCGTGAATCCGCTGCTGCCGGACACCCGGATGGACGGCGGCCAGGCGGAGCTCCTCGGCATCCGCCACTTCCCGGCCCTGATGCTGGCCGACCCGAAAAGCGGCACCGTCAAACCCGTCGCCTACGGGTTTATCAGCCAGGATGACCTGGCGAAGCAGTTCCTCAACGTTTCGACCGATTTCGCCCCCAACTTTTAAAACAGGGAGAGTTTGCATGCGCAGATTTCGTTTTCGCCTGCCCGAGTTCGACGCGCCCGGGCTCTGGGTGCTGAGCCTTGGCATCTGGTTTCACATCGTGTCGCGCCTTGTGCGCCACAATCCGTCCATGGCCGTTACGCTGGCGCAGATAATTGGCCTGTCGATGGCGCTCTGGGGCGGCTACCGCATCGTTAACCGGTGGATAGCACAGGCCCGTGAGGCGGAAAAGCAGCAGGAAGAGGGAGAGCATCATGAAGGCTAACGCATTAATTGCCGCGGCGGCTCTGCTCTTGAATGCCGGGGCAGCAGCCTCCACGCTGGATGATATCCGCTGCCTGTGGAACCCACAGGGGATGCTTGCCACGACAGACGCTCAGAACGTAAAGAGCAGCGAGGCACGACGCACTCCGGCAGCTAAAGCCGTCTGGTACCGCCTCAGCAACGGGCAGCAGGTCAATCTGGCCGACTGGAAGGTGGTGCTGTTCATGCAGGGCCAGTGCCCCTACTGCCACAAGTTCGACCCGGTGCTGAAGTCGCTTTCGCAGCAGGTCGGCTTCGGGGTGATGGCCTACACCATTGACGGCCAGGGCGATACGGCCTTTCCGGAGGCGCTGCCCGCGCCGCCTGAGGTGATGAAGACCTTCTTCCCGAACCTGCCTGTTGCAACCCCGACCACCTTTCTTGTGAACGTTAACACCCTCGAAGCCCTCCCGCTGCTTCAGGGGGCAACCGACGAAAAGGGCTTTATGGCCCGTATAGATACCGTCCTGCAGATGCGCGGAGTGGGTAACAATGGCTGAGCATAATAACGACCTGAAGGAACACGATATGAAGACGTCACAGACGATGCAGGGACTGACAACGCCCGAGCTTATTACGCTGAATGCGCGAAAAAATGACGCCCGTCATGCCGCTTATCTGGAATGGGCGGGCATCCTGCTTATCGCGGGCATCCTGTCCCGTATCTTTTTGGCATATGTGTTTGATGCCTGTGTCGACGACTGGCTCAGGGACGGGCACCGGCAGGTAAAAGATCTGTGGAACGTGCTGATGTACGTCATTCCGCTGATATTTGTCGCGCTGGGCGGCGGGCTGGCCGTTGCCACCGTCGTTTATTCGGTCCTGAACGTCATTGAGACAAACCGGCGGATTTTCTTACTGAAGCGCAAAATGAAAAAGCGCGCCCTGCTGGCAGGTCAGGAGGACGCCGATGTTCGTCCGTAAACCGCTCTCCATGCTGTGTGGCCTCCTTCTTACGTGCTCGTCGACCGTTTGTGCCGACGTGAACAGCGACATGAACAGCTTCTTCAACAAGCTGGGCTTCGCGTCCAATACCAGCCAGCCTCAGGTCTGGCAGGGGCAGGCGGCGGGCTATGCCACGGGCGGCTCGCTCTACGCCCGCACCCAGGTTAAGACCGTTCAGCTTATCTCGATGACGCTGCCCGACATCAATGCGGGGTGCGGAGGTATCGATGCCTACCTCGGCTCGTTCAGCTTTATCAACAGCGACCAGCTACAGCGCTTTGCCAAGCAGATTATGTCCAACGCCGCGGGCTACTTCTTCGACCTCGCCCTGCAGACCACCGTGCCGGAAATCAAGACGGCAAAGGACTTCCTTCAGAAGATGGCCAGCGACATCAACAGCATGAACCTGAGCTCCTGTCAGGCGGCGCAGGGGATTGTCGGCGGGCTGTTCCCGCGTACTCAGGTCTCCCAGACCAAGGTGTGCCAGGACATTGCTGGTGAAAGCAATATGTTTGCGGACTGGGCGGCATCACGCCAGGGCTGCACCGTGGGGGGCAGCCTCGACAAGGTGCGCGATAAGGCCGGGAAAGAGGACGAAGAGCGCATCACCAAAAACATCAACATCATCTGGCATTCGCTGGGCAAGAACGGCATGTTCAGCGGGAACAAAGAGCTGAGGGAATTCATCATGACCCTCACCGGCACCCTGATTTTTGATGAGAAGGGGAACATCACACCGCTGCCTGCCCGTACTACCGACCGCGACATCATTAAGGCAGTAATGGAGGGCGGGACGGCGAGAATTTACCACTGCAACGACAGCGAGAAGTGCCTGAAGGTGGCCGCCGACGCGACCGTCACCATCAGCGAAAAGAATGCCCTCAAAAATCAGATAAAGGACATTCTCTCCAGTATCCAGAACAAGGCCGCCACGGACACCGCGCTGACCGAGAAGGAGAAGGGCTTTATCTCCGGCACCACTATCCCGGTCTTCAAGTACTTAGTAGACCCGATGATGCTGGGCGTCTCGGACAGCCTCGTCTACCAGCTGACGGACTACATCGGCTACGACATCCTGCTTCAGTACATCCAGGAGATGGTGCAGCAGGCGCGGGCCATGATGGCCACGGGTAACTATGACCAGGCCGTTATCGACAGCATCAATAACAACCTCAACGAAGCCACACGGCAGATTGCGTCCTTCCAGGCGCAGGTGCAGGTGCAGCAGGACGCGCTGCTGGTCGTGGACCGCCAGATGAGCTACATGCGCCAGCAGGTTTCGGCCCGCATGCTTCAGCGCTATCAGAACAACTATCACTTCGGAGGGGCACGCTGATGCAGGCCATATACGTGATTGCGGATGGAGACTGGCTGAACCAGACGCTGAACGCGATAGTGACTTTCATGAACACCGACAGCTGGGCCATCATCCGCCGTATCGTCACAGCGCTGTCGGTGCTGGTTGTGGCCGTTTCCTGGCTGCGCCGCCACAACATCATGGACATGCTGGGCTGGATAGCCACCATTGTCCTGATGTCCCTGCTGGTCAGCGTGCGCACGCCGGTGCAGATCATTGATAACAGCGATCTGACGAAGGTGTACAAGGTGGATAACGTGCCCGTCGGGCTTGCGCTGCCGGCGTCGCTGACGACCACCATCGGGCACGCCCTGGTGCAGGGCTACGAGATGGTCTTTTCGCAGCCGGACAGCGTGACCTACAGCAAGACCGGCATGCTGTTCGGTACGAATCTGGTCGCGCGCAGCACCGACTTTATGTCGAAGAATCCGGAAATCGCCACGCTGTTCCCGGACTACGTGCAGAACTGCGTGATGGGGGATATCTTCCTCAACGGGAAGTACACCCTGGACGAGCTGATGAACAGCACCGATCCCTACACCATTATTTTCTCTAAACCCAGTCCGCTGCGTCAGGTACCGAACTATAAGAGGTTTACGACCACCGGTGATAACGGACAAACGGAGATAAAGGCATTTTTACCCTGCGAAGAAGCTGCTGTCATCCTCAAACAGAAGCTGGGCCTCGATACCCAGACCGGAGGAAAGAGCTGGAGCTATTACGCGCGCTGGATATTTGGGGGGCGTCCGAACCCCGATCTGCTGCTGAACCAGATGCTCGGGGAAAGCTACAGCTATTTCTATAACTCCGGGGCGAGCGCCTCGCAGATAATCCGCCAGAACGTGACGATGAACGCCCTGCGCGACGGCATCATGGGCTATGCGGCCCGCAACGGCGACACATCGAGCCTGCTGAATATCGCCACCACGTCATCAATGGAGAAGCAGCGCCTGGCGCATGCCACGGTCGGACAGGTGGCCCTGCGCTCCCTGCCGATGTCCCAGACGCTGATTGTGGGGCTGACCATCGGCATCTTCCCGCTGATGGTGCTGGGCGGCATGTTCAACGCGGTCACGCTTAACGTGCTGAAGGGCTACGTTATGGCCATCATGTGGGTGCAGAGCTGGCCGCTGCTCTACGCCATCCTGAACAGCTGCATGACGTTCTACGCGAAGGCCAACGGCTCGCCGGTGGTGCTCTCCGAGCTGTCGCAGGTGCAGCTGAAGTACTCGGACCTTGCGACTACTGCGGGCTACCTGTCGATGCTTATCCCGCCACTGGCGTGGGGGATGCTGAAAGGCCTGGGCTCAAGCTTCTCGAATCTCTACAGCCACCTGGCGTCCTCGGCCATCAGCCCGGCGGCGACCGCGGCGGCGGGTTCCATCGACGGCAACTACTCTTACGCGAACATGCAGACCCATAACGTCAGCGGGAACAGTTTCAATACCAACAGCTCAACGATGTTCGGCCAGATGAGCCAGCAGCTGGGCAATGGGGCCACGTCCACGCAGATGCGCGACGGCAGTACGGTGACGGATTCCTCGCAGGCGACAAGCAAGCTGCCGGTGAGCATTAACTTTGCCCGCCAGCTGGCCACCGCGCAGCAGGAGATGGCGCGGGAGGCGCAGACGCAGTCCCAGAGCGCCATGCAGAGCTTCAGCAGCAGCATCGGCAGTACGTGGCAGACGCTCAGCCAGTTTGGCACCAACCGGGGGAGCAGCGACACGATGACCCAGGGCGCCGACAGCACCATGAGCGCGCAGGACTCCATGATGGCCAGCAGGATGCGCAGCGCGGTGGAGAGCTATGCGAAGGCGCACAACATCAGTAATGAGCAGGCGACTCAGGAGCTGGCTACAAGGAGCACAAGAACTTCGATGGGTGGGTATGCCGATGGTTATGTTAAGGGTGGAGCGGAGCTGAAGATTTTCGGTACAGGAGGAGGTATTGGATTCCAGACTGGGCTTAAGGCTGGGATTGATTTCTCAGATGATGACATGCATCAGGCAAGTAGTAGCTCACGAGCCAGTCAGGATGCTCGTCATGACGTTGACGCTAAAGCATCTCAGGACTTTAAAGAAGCCAGCGATTACTTCACCAGCCGCAAGATCAGTGAATCCGGCAGTCACACGGATAACAACGCCGCTTCACGCGCGGATCAGCTATCGGCCTCACTGAGTTCTGCAAAACAAAGCCTTGAGCAGTATTCGACCAGCCAGGCGCGCAGCAAGGAGTTTGCTGAGATGGCGTCCCGTACCGAAAGCATGAGCGGCCAGATTAATGAAGACCTGAACCAGCAATTTGCGCAGTACGTTCGCAGACAGGCGCCGCATGATGCCGATAAACTGCTGACAGATACGGCTTCACCGGAGGTGGCTGATAAGCGCAGGGAGCTGGCCTGGTCGTTCGTTCAGGAGCAGGTTCAGCCGGCTGTTGATACGGCATACTCATCGGGGCGTTCGGAGATTGGGACCTCAATGGAAGGTATTTCGACGGGTGGAAATAAAGAGGCCGTTATGGCTGATCATCAGTCCCATCGTGATGCAATAGAGCAGCACACAAGGTCCAGTGGAATAACTGATGACGTTAAAGAGAAGGTGGATAACATGGTATCTGCTAACAAGCAGAATATCGACGGAACGCATAACCAGATTGCCGGAAAATCTGAAAATATTGAAGATAAGTACAACAACCTAAAAAACCACCATAAAAATGAGGACGTAGGGCAGCATAATAAATATACTGCTGAAGTCAATGCGCAGAAAAGCTTACCAGGTGCAGATAGTCCCGAAGAGTTGATGAAAAAGGCCGAGGAGTTTCAGAAAAAGCACCTTAAAGATTAGCGGGAAGGAGGATGGGAATAAATGAGAAGTTTCTTTCAGATATGTCTGGTGACTGGTGTTCAGATTATTTCATGCGTTATCGCTGGCTATGGTCTGGCAGAGACATTATTAGTAGGCTCGTTTGTTTTAGTCTGGCAGGATTTATTTATCTTGATAATCATGAAAATACGGTCAAAAGGAAGTGCTATTGGAAACATAAAGTATTCGAATGTTTGCTGGTTTCTTACATTCCCAGTTTCTGCTGTTTTCTCACCTGTGATGTCAATGGCGGTATTTATTGGTGGAACAGTATGGGATTTAAATAAAATTAGTGGGAGTTTTAGGTTAACCGATTGTATTGAAAGGGGTAAAGTTGGAGGCGTCACTTCAATGTGCCGTGATTCAGAGACACCATCCTTCGATAGAATAAATTACAATAGCGAAAATAATTACCCCATGGGATGGAAATTTTAAATTATCACTTTCCATAAAAAGTTTTCTAAGGATTTTTGTAGATAAAAGTAAGCTGATAACAAGGAAATCAGGATGAAGTTAAATAAGTATACTTATGTGATTTTATTTAGTGCGATTCTTTCTCTGTCCGGCTGCGGCGCGATGAGCACAGCAATCAAGAAGCGTAATCTCGAGGTTAAGACCCAGATGAGTGAAACCATCTGGCTGGAGCCCTCCTCAGAGCGTACCGTTTATCTGCAGATCAAAAACACCTCTGACAAGGACATGAGCGGGCTACAGGCTAAGGTCGCCGACGCGGTTAAAGCCAAAGGCTATCAGGTCGTCTCCTCTCCGGATAAAGCCTATTACTGGATTCAGGCCAACGTGCTCAAAGCCGATAAAATGGATCTGCGCGACGCCCAGAGCTGGCTGAGTCGTGGTTATGAGGGCGCAGCTGCAGGGGCGGCGCTGGGCGCGGGTATTACGGCATACAACTCCAGTTCTGCGGGCGCCACGCTGGGTGTGGGCCTCGCCTCCGGGCTTGTTGGCATGGCGGCGGACGCCATGGTTGAGGATATTAACTACACCATGATCACCGACGTGCAGATTGCCGAGCGGACGAAGGCGGTTGTCACCACCGACAACGTTGCCGCGCTGCGCCAGGGCACTTCCGGCTCTAAAATTCAGACCAGCTCAGAGCAGGGTAATCAGCACAAGTACCAGACCCGTATTGTGTCTAACGCTAACAAGGTCAATCTGAAGTTCCCGGAAGCACAGCCTGTTCTGGAAGATCAGCTGGCCAAATCCGTCGCAAACATTCTCTGACAGGCCTGGCAGGGCGGACCCGCCGCCCTGCCACTCTGAGCACTGCCTCCCGTTTTTCAACGCTAACGCTTTATGGCTGCACAAATTCTTTGTGCGGTCATAAAGGGTTGCCGGCATCGCCGGAATAGTTTGCCCTTACCGCCAGTGTGACGTCACTCACCCTCTCTACCGGACCGACATTATGAGTTTTAATGCCAAGGACATGACCCAGGGCGGCCAGATCGCGAGCATGCGCATCCGCATGTTCAGCCAGATTGCCAACATCATTTTGTACTGCCTCGTTATTCTCTTCGGGATAATCGTCTCCCTGACGCTCACCGTGAAGCTGTCGTGGCAGACGTTCGTCAACGGCATGGTCTGGTACTGGTGCCAGAAGCTTGCTCCCATGCGTGATGTTTTAAAATCGCAGCCTGTTTACACCATTCGCTACTACGGCAAAGAGCTGAAGTACAACGCGGAGCAGCTGCTGCAGGACAATTACGTTGCCTGGTGTGCCGATCAGGTCTGGGCCGCTTTCATCCTTGCGTCCATCATTGCCGCAGTGGTTTGCGTCATCGCCTTCTTTGTCACCACGTGGATTCTGGGACATCAGGGCAAGCAGCAGAGCGAGGATGAGGTCACGGGCGGTCGCCAGCTGACCGACGACCCCAGAGAAGTGGCCAGAATGCTCAAACGCGACGATCTGGCCTCCGATATCAAAATTGGTGATTTACCGCTTATCAAAAACTCGGAGATACAGAACTTCTGCCTGCACGGTACGGTCGGGTCGGGTAAGTCTGAAGTTATCCGCCGCCTGATGAACTACGCCCGTAAGCGGGGCGATATGGTCATCGTCTACGACCGCTCATGCGAGTTCGTCAAAAGTTACTACGATCCGGCAATCGACAAGATACTTAACCCGATGGACTCTCGCTGCGCGGCCTGGGATTTATGGCGCGAGTGCCTGACCCAGCCTGATTTCGATAACGTTTCAAATACCCTCATCCCGATGGGCACGAAGGAAGATCCCTTCAGGCAGGGTTCCGGGCGCACCATCTTTGCCGAAGCGGCCTACCTGATGCGTAACGACAAGGATCGCAGCTACAGCAAGCTGGTCGACACGCTGCTCTCCGTCAAGATAGAGAAGCTGCGCTCGTACTTGCAGAACTCGCCTGCAGCAAACCTGGTTGAGGAGAAAATTGAGAAGACGGCTATCTCGATCCGTGCGGTGCTGACCAACTACGTTAAGGCCATTCGCTATCTGCAGGGCATTGAGCACAACGGCGAGCCCTTCACCATCCGCGACTGGATGCGCGGCGTGCGTGAGGACGGCCGGAACGGCTGGCTGTTTATCTCCTCCAATGCCGACACGCACGCCTCCCTGAAGCCGGTTATCTCCATGTGGCTGTCCATTGCCATTCGCGGCATGCTGGCTATGGGAGAGAACCGCAACCGGCGCGTCTGGATTTTTGCCGACGAGCTGCCAACCCTCCACAAGCTGCCGGACCTGGTTGAAGTCCTCCCGGAGGCGCGTAAGTTCGGGGGCTGCTACGTCATCGGCATCCAGTCCTATGCGCAGCTGGAGGATATCTACGGCCAGAAGCCTGCCGAAACGCTATTTGACGTGCTTAACACCCGCGCGTTCTTCCGTTCCCCTTCAAGGAACATCGCCGAGTTTGCCGCCGGTGAAATCGGTGAGAAGGAAATCCTCAAGGCCTCAGAGCAGTATTCCTACGGGGTGGATCCGGTGCGTGACGGTACCTCGGTCGGTAAGGACATGGAGCGCGTGACACTGGTCAGCTACTCCGATATCCAGACGCTGCCCGACCTGTCCTGCTACGTCACCCTTCCCGGACCGTATCCGGCGGTGAAGATGGCCCTGAAATATCAGGAGCGCCCGAAGGTGGCGCCCGAGTTTATCCAGCGGCGTATCGATGACAAGGCCGAGCAGCGCCTTAACGCGGCGCTCGCAGCCCGCGAGGCGGAGTCCCGAAGCGTGGCCATGCTTTTCGAGCCGGATACGGAAGTCGTTGCTCCGGTGGTAAGCGCGGAGAACGCTGGCCAGCCACAGCAGCCACAGCAGCCACAGCAGCCACAGCAGCCACAGCAGCCTGCGGCGTGTCCGGCTCCGGTGGCTGCAGCCGATACAACAGCGGCCGTCGCGGGTACCGGCGGAACGGAGTCAATGCTTGAGACAAAAGCGGAGGAGGCAGAGCAGTTACCGCCAGGCATCGATGAAACTGGCGAGGTTATTGATATGAGCGCATGGGAATCCTGGCAGGCGGAGCAGGACGAGCTGTCCCCGCAGGAGCGGCAGCGGCGCGAGGAGGTGAACATCAATGTTCACCGGTCGCATGATGAAGATCTTGAGCCGGGAGGTTATGTTTAATGCTGAAATTAACACCAGTCTTCAGTACGAAGCCCCGGTATACGCTCAAACTCCTTGGTATTGTTTGTCACTACGATCAGTCCGCGACTTCGCGCATGGCCTGCAATCATTTGATCATAAGGGCCAACAGGAGTTCCTTTCCGGGCAAGCTCGGCACGAATTTGCCCGCTATGTATTGCTGCCAGCGCGTCATAGTCCAGAACCTCAAGTCTGGATACAAATCCCTCGACTACGGACAGATTCCGTTCTGGAGCCTGACTTTTCTCCGCACCGTAGATCAGCTCCATCAGGGTGATAGAGCTGATACACATCCTGGATGTGTTGAGATTAAAGCGTTCCCTGACATGTTCCGGTTTGTTTTTAATAGTAAAAATGCAGATGTTGGTATCAAGCATGAATTTCAGCATCAGAAGCCTTCCCGCTCTTGTTCTGCCGGTTGTTCTCTGCCGCTCATAAAATCAGTGCTGACACACTCACCATCAAACCAGCTATCCCAGGACTCTCCGGCTGGAGTAATAAGTCTGCTTTTACCAACAGCAATGACTTCAACCTCTTTTACGCCTTCCGGAAAAGAGACTGCTTTTGGGAGTCTGACGGCCTGGGTTCGGTTACTAAAAAATAGCGTAGTGTTCATAATTTCCTCCCTCAAGGGTATATACACTTCGTATATCCATTATGGTTTGGGTGGTTGTATATGTCAAAGGTATATACCTGTGAGAGGTCTGGGCATTAAGCAGGGAGAAAAAGCCTGATGATGAGCATCGGATCGGTCAAGTCTGCTGGCAGCGCGGGCAACTACTATACCGATAAGGACAACTACTACGTTATCGGCAGCATGGGCGAACGCTGGGCGGGTGAAGGCGCTAAGGCGCTGGGACTCAGCGGCAGTGTGGACGTGAAGACCTTCACCCGCGTGCTGGAAGGAAAGCTTCCCGACGGCAGCGACCTGAGCCGCGCTCAGGACGGGACCAACAAACACCGTCCAGGCTATGACCTGACGTTTTCAGCGCCCAAAAGCATCTCGGTGATGGCCATGCTGGGTGGCGACACGCGCCTCATCGACGCCCACAACCGCGCCGTGGACACGGCCATTAAACAGGTCGAGGCGCTGGCCTCCACGCGCGTCATGACTGACGGCAAAAGTGAGACGCAGCTGACCGGCAACCTGGTCATGGCGTTGTTCAACCATGACACCAGTCGTGACCAGGAGCCGCAGCTGCACACCCACGCCGTGGTGGCCAACGTCACGCAGCACGACGGCACCTGGCGCACGCTCAGCAGCGATAAGGTCGGAAAGACCGGCTTTATTGAAAACGTCTACGCGAACCAGATAGCCTTTGGCCGCCTGTACCGCGCCGCGCTGAAGGACGACGTGACGGCAATGGGCTACGAGACCGAAACGGTCGGCAAACACGGGATGTGGGAGCTGAAGGGCGTTCCGACGGAGCCGTACTCCAGCCGCAGTAAGACCATACGCGAGGCGGTCGGAGACGATGCGTCCCTGAAGTCGCGCGATGTGGCGGCGCTCGATACCCGCCAGTCCAAGCAGAAGGTCGATCCGGAGCAGCGCACGGCCGAATGGATGACCACCCTGAAGGAGACGGGCTTCGACATCCTGGCCTACCGTGAGGCCGCTGACCAGCGGGTACGTGAAGGTGCCGTTCCGGTGACCACTCCGGAATCCCCTGATGCGCCCGCGGCGGTCAGCCAGAGCATCGCCATGCTGAGCGACCGGCGGGCGCGGTTTACCTACTCCGAGCTGCTGGCCACCACCCTCGGCCAGTTGCCCGCGCGGCCCGGCATGGTCGAGCAGGCGCGGGAAGGCATCGATGCGGCCATCAAAAACGAGCAGCTGATCCCGCTTGATAAAGAGAAGGGGCTGTTCACCTCGAACGTTCACGTCCTGGACGAGCTTTCCGTGTCGGCGCTGTCGCGCGAGCTTCAGCAGCAGGGGCGCGTGGACGTCTTCCCCGACAAAAGCGTTCCACGCAGCCGGGCGTTCGGCGATGCCGTCAGCGTGCTGGCGCAGGATCGCTCTCCGGTGGCCATCATCTCAGGACAGGGCGGGGCGGCCGGACAGCGCGAGCGCGTGGCGGAGCTTGCCATGATGGCGCGCGAGCAGGGCCGCGACGTGCAGATTATGGCCGCTGACCGCCGTTCGGCCGCAAACCTGGCCAGGGATGAGCGCCTCAGCGGCGAGCTGATCACCGACAGGCGCGGATTGACTGAAGGGATGACGTTCTTTCCCGGCAGCACGCTGATAGTCGACCAGGGCGAGAAGCTGACCCTGAAAGAGACGCTGACGCTGCTCGACGGCGCACTGCGCCATAACGTCCAGTTGCTGATTTCTGACAGCGGTCAGCGCACCGGAACCGGCAGCGCGCTGACCGTGATGAAGGAGGCGGGCGTCAGCACGCTTGCCTGGCAGGGCGGCGAGAAAACCCGGGTCTCGGTCATCAGCGAGCCGGACAGGCGCGAACGCTACGAACGCCTGGCGGCGGACTTTGCAAAGAGTATCCGTGCCGGCGAGGAGGCCGTGGTGCAGATTAGCGGTGCCCGCGAGCAGGCGGCGCTGGCCTCTTCCGTTCGCGATGCCCTTAAAGGTGAAAAGGTGCTGGGCGAGCGCGGCATCAGCATTACCACGCTTGAGCCGGTATGGCTTGACGGACGCCACCGGCAGGTAAGGGATCACTACCGGGAGGGTATGGTGATGGAGCGCTGGAATGCCGAAGAGCGCAGCCGCGAGCGCTTCGTTATCGATCGCGTCACCGCCCGCAACAACAGCCTGACGCTACGCAACGCGCAGGGTGAGACGCAGGTGACCCGCATGACGGAACTCGACAGCAGCTGGTCCCTCTACCGCACCGGCACCCTGCAGGTGGCCGAAGGTGACCGTCTTGCCGTGCTGGGCCAGACGCAGGGCGCGCGTCTGAAGGGCGGGGACAGCGTGACCGTGGCGGGCATCGATGAGAAGGGTATCCACGTCAGCCTGCCGGGGCGAAAAACGCAGGTGGTGCTGCCGGCAGGCGACAGCCCGTTCACGGCGCCGAAGATCGGTCAGGGCTGGGTGGAGTCGCCGGGCCGCTCGGTGAGCGACAGCGCCACGGTCTACGCCTCGCTAGCGCAGCGCGAGATGGATAACGCCACGCTGAACGGCCTTGCCCGCAGCGGCGCTGAGGTCAGGCTCTACTCCGCGCAGACGCTACAAAAAACGGAGGAGAAGCTGTCGCGCCAGTCTGCCTGGAGCGTGGTCACGGCGCAGGTGAAGGAGGCTGCCGGCAAGGACAGCCTGGGCGATGCGCTGGCGCACCAGAAGGCCGCGCTGCACACGCCGGAGCAGCAGGCTATCCACCTTGCCATTCCCTCTCTTGAGAGCAACGTGCTGGCGTTCACCCGACCGAAGCTGATGGCCGCCGCGAAGGAATTTTCACAGGACAAGCTCAGTCTGGACGCGATTGAGGATGAAATTGCGCGCCAGACGCGCAGCGGGGCGCTGATATCGGTGCCCGTTTCGCAGGGGAACGGGCTGCAGCAACTGGTCTCCCGCCAGTCCTACAACGCTGAGAAAAGCATTATCCGCCACGTCCTTGAGGGGAAGGATGCCGTCACTCCGCTGATGGGAAGCGTGCCGGACGCACAGCTGGCGGGGCTGACCGACGGGCAGCAGAACGCCACGCGCATGATACTGGAGTCGCCCGATCGCTTTACCCTGGTGCAGGGCTACGCGGGGGTGGGTAAGACGACGCAGTTCCGGGCCGTTATGTCAGCCATTGGCACACTGCCGGAACAGGAGCAGCCGCGCGTTATTGGCGTGGCGCCCACTCACCGCGCGGTGAGCGAAATGCGTGATGCGGGTGTGCCCGAATCACAGACGCTGGCGGCCTTTATTCACGACACGCAGCAGCAGCTGCGCGGCGGCGAGCGCCCGGACTTCAGCAACGTGCTGTTCCTCGTCGATGAAAGTTCGATGGTCGGCAACGCCGACATGGCGAAGGCATACAGCCTGATTGCGGGCGGCGGCGGCCGCGCGGTATCGAGCGGCGACACCGACCAGCTCCAGTCCATCGCGCCCGGGCAGCCCTTCCGGCTGCTTCAGAAGCGCAGCGCCATCGATACGGCGGTGATGCAGGAGATAGTCCGCCAGACGCCTGCGCTGCGGCCCGCGGTATACAGCCTTATCGGGCGGAACATCGGCGGCGCTTTGGCGACCATCGAAAGCGTTGCTCCGCAGCAGGTTCCGCGCAGGCCGGACGCGTGGCAGCCTGAGAGTTCAGTCATTGAGTTCAGACGCGAGCACGAGAAGGCGATTGCAGATGCAATTAAGGCCGGAGACCTGACGCCCGGCGGGCAGCCCGCAACGCTGCTGGAGGCCATCGTGAAGGACTACACGGGGCGCACGCCGCAGGCACAGGCGCAGACCATCGTGATGACCGCCCTGAACGCCGACCGGCGCCAGCTCAATGCGATGATCCACGACGCGCGCCGTGAGGCTGGAGAGCTGGGCGAGAAAGAAGTCATCGTGCCGGTGCTGACGCCGGCGAACATCCGCGACGGCGAGCTGCGGCGAATGGACACCTGGCAGACTCACGTCAGCAGCACGGTGCTGCTGGACAACACCTACTACAGAATAGATGCGCTGGACAAGGACGCGCACCTGGTGACGCTGAAGGATGCGCAGGGGAACACCCGCAGCCTGTCACCCGCACAGGCGGCGACCGAGGGCGTGACGCTGTACCGCCAGGACACCATCGCCGTGTCGGCAGGCGACCGGATGCGCTTTTCGAAAAGCGACAACGAGCGGGGCTTTGTGGCCAACAGCGTCTGGACGGTCAGCGACATTAAAGGTGACAGCGTCACGCTAACGGACGGAAAGCAGACCCGCACGGTCAACCCGTCGGCAGAGCGCGCGGAGCAGCACATCGACCTGGCCTACGCCGTGACGGTCTACGGCGCACAGGGCGCGAGCGAACCCTTTTCCATTTCATTGCAGGGCACGGACGGCGGGCGTAAGCAGATGGTGAACTTCGAGTCGGCCTACGTGGCGCTGAGCCGCATGAAGCAGCACGCGCAGGTCTACACCGACAACCGCGAGAAGTGGGTGGCCGCCATGAAAAAATCGCAGGCGAAAAGCACCGCTCATGACATCGTGGAGCCGCGCAACGACCGGGCGGTGGCGAACGTCGCCCGCCTCACGGCATCGGCAAAGGGGCTGGGCGAGGTCCCGGCGGGCCGCGCCGCGCTGCGCCAGGCCGGGCTGCGGCCTGAGACTACGCTGGCGAAGTTTATCTCTCCGGGGAGGAAATACCCGCAGCTGCACGTGGCGCTGCCCGCCTTTGACCGCAACGGCAGGCAGGCGGGCGTCTGGCTGAGCACCCTGACCTCCGGAGACGGGCAGCTTCAGGGGCTGGGCGGCGAGGGTCGCGTGATGGGCAGCGAGGATGCAGCCTTTGCAGGGCTGCAGACCAGCCGGAACGGCGAGTCGCTGATGGCACGCGATATGGAAGAGGGCGTGCGGCTGGCGCGGGAGAACCCGAACAGCGGCGTGGTGGTGCGCATTGGCGACGCCGAAGGGCGCCCGTGGAACCCGGGCGCCATCACCGGCGGTCGCGTCTGGGCTGACGCGGTGCCCGACACTACGGGCACGCAGCACGGCGAAAAAATTCCGCCGGAGGTGCTGGCGCAGCAGGCGCTTGAGGCGCAGCAGATGCGTGAGCTTGAGAAGCGGGCGGAAGATGCGGTGCGCGAGCTGGCGCGCGGAGGCGATAAATCTGCAGAGCCTGCCGGTGCGGTCCGGGAGCTGGCGCGCGAGCTGAGCGAAGGCAAAACCCGTGAGCGGGCTGCGGACGTCACGCTGCCTGAAAGTCCGGACGTTCGTATACGTGACGAGGCGGTGAGCAGAGTGGCGCCCGAAAACGTGCAGCGCGACCGCCTGCAGCAGATGGAGCGCGACACGGTGCGCGTGCTGGAACGTGAAAAGACCTTGGGAGGCGACTGATGCACGCTGAAGATAATCCTTTTTTCCCTCTGGTCGTGGTGGCCGACTGCTGGCTGCAGCGGCTGGTTATCTGGACGCCGGGGCAGACCGACCTTATCAAGACCGTGGCGCTGGTTCTGATGGTGGTTGACCACGTCAGCCTGCTGTTCGGCCTGGACAACGAATGGCTGCGCCTGGCATCCGGTCGTGCGTCAGCGGCCGCTGAACCGGCTCTGGGTCTGGGCCATCGTGGCGCAGGGCGGGTGGACACTGGCGGGGCTTCGCCCGGATGCGGGCAATATTCTGTTTGCCTTCGCGGTGAGCGGTCAGGCGCTTCGCCTCATGCAGGCACACGGGCCAGGCGCGTGGCCACTTTCACTGATGCTGGTTCTGGCCTGGCTGCCGTTTTCGGGAGGGAGCTACGGGATACCGGGCGTGATGATGCTGCTCCTCGCCTGCGGCGTGTTCATGACTGCACGGCGTACCACGCGCACGGGGCTGGCGTGCTGCCTGGCCCTGACGGTGCTGGCGCTCAATGCCGGAGACGGGGCGGCCATGGCCATCGCGGGTCTTATCATCCCGGGTATGGTTCTGACGGTGCTGAGCCGGACCTGCAGTCTGGTCCCTAGGTTCTGGCCGCGCGAATTCTTTCCGCTGTTCTATGCGGTGCATCTTGCCGCGCTGGGCATGATTGCGATGTAATCAGGGTATTACAGGGTATTATAGGGAATACAGGAGTCGGAGATGACAGAGGAACAACGCCCTAAGCTGAGGCTGCGGCGAAAGCCTGCGTCGGATGTGAGTGAGAACAGTACGCCGCGCACTGGTGGGCCAGGCGAGCTGGTCAGGTCCGTGACGCGTAAAAAGACGGTGGTGGTGAGCCAGCCGCCTGCCTGGAAGTTAAAAAAACAGGAACAGGAAGAGAAGGAAAAAGCCGAGCGGGCCGCCGCTAAAAAGGCGCGCTACGAGGAGAAGGCCAGGCTGTGGGCAGAGCAGCAGGCGCAGGAGCGCGAGGCCCGGCGGGCGGCAAAGCGCAAGCCGCCGCCGGAGCCAAAGTACCGCAGCCTGATGACGCTGGAGGAAGCTGTGACGGAGATCGCGCGCTGCTGGCCCGCTCTGATAACGAACGGGCGACCGCACCCGCTGGCGATAAATATTCGGGCGGCGATGATTGAGGACATGCGCAGCCGCAGTCTGGATATGTCGGTCAAAAAGCTTAAGCGCTGCCTGAGCGCCATAACCCGCTCGGATGCGTACCTCGAGGGCATGACGCAGGGCGCCTGGCGCATCGATATTGACGGCCAGCCGGTTGCAAGGGTGACGGCTGATGAGGCGGATTTTGCCGCCAGGCGAAAGGAGCAGGAACACGCCCGCCTTCAGCGCAAGGCTGAGTACGAGCAAAAACAGCACACGGCCTGACGCCTCCGCATGGCGTCGTTGTCCAACCCCGGGCATGGGGAAAAGCGATTTTCCCCATGCCCGGGGTTTCCAGAAAACACCACTCTGAACATTTAGTCTGAGGTATTCAATGCGGAATTCATTACGCTGGCTGGTGCTGTCCGGCCTGGCCTGCTGCGCCCTGAGCGTGACCCTGCCGGCAACGGCATCCCCCTCAATACAGACGGTGTTTTCCCCTGAGCGCGGCGCGCTGGAGCTGGTCCTGAACACGATTGGCTCTGCGCGGGAAAGCATTCGCATGATGGGGTATTTCTTCACTTCGCCGGAGGTAGTACGGGCGCAGGCATACCGTTTCGCACGAATTATTATGATTATTAAGCCATCATGCACAACAAAGTAATCATTGTTGATGAAAACGCCGTAGATACAAGGAGGTTCAACTATACCCGAATTGGGCGCCGAGAAAATTCCGATAACGTGCTCGTTATATGCGGGGGGCCGGAGATAGCCCGTCGCTATCTCGCCAACAGGCAGAACCGCAGAGCACAGGGCGTCGACTGGAAGGTTACGCACAGACAACTGTCATTAAGACCATCTAACGTAAACCGTGCGCCAACACGGGCTATGTTGGCAAAGTAAGTCGCTGATTTCCTGAATCTGTAGTATTCTCTGCAAAACGATCCTTGTTTGATCCTTGGGAAGGCAGAGATGTCGCAGGTTGGAAATGCAGGAACTTCCACATCGAAACGTGCTTATAGAAAAGGAAATCCGTTAACTGGAGCCGAGAAACAACGTATGTCCGTTACCCGGAAAAAAGATACGCACACGGCGATTAACGTATTTATTCAAAGCGAACTTAAGCATGAACTAACGCAACTGTGCGAGGATTCGGGCCTAACTCAGACAGAAATGATTGAGTACTGGATCTTGAAGGAAATAGCAGCAAGGCATAATGTTGATTGAAAGGTTACTAAGTTACTTTCTTGAACGTCCGGTCTTCAGGTGCTAAATTGCTGTTCGTTTAAATCATTTAGGTGTGCCACGCCGTAAGGTGGCAGGGAACTGGTTCTATAGGAGCGTCTGCCCGGGGCCAGAAAAGCAAAAACCCCGATAATCTCATCCATTCTTGGCGGGACGGTAAGATTAACGGGGCTTACTTAATACTGTATAGAAGCTGTTGCTCTATGCAGGGAGTATAGTTTTATGCTCAGAAAAGTTCAATACCAGTTTCTGTGCCATTTACTCCTTTCGTGCGACATAAGTGCAGGAAGGAGTGTCTGAGCAACACAAAAATAATGGTGCAGCCCTGCACTGGAGCCAGCTGACAACCAATGATCAGATACGTTTCTGGCAGGATGTTGACAAGGGTGAAACTTCCTCGTTTCTGACTCCAACGGAGAATAAACGAACTCGACGTCGTCGCGGCGAGCACTCAACAAAACCCAAATGCGAGAATCCTCTTTGGTTTCGTCCTGCGCGCTATAAGGCGCTGGGGGGGCAGCTTGGTCACGCCTACAACCGTCTTGTTCAGAAAGATCGTGAAACCGGTGAATACAGCCTGCGCATGCATATGTCTCTTCACCCGTTTTATGTCCAGAAGCGGCGGCTGGTGGGGCGAAAATACGCCTTCAGGCCTGAAAAACAGCGTCTGCTCGACGCGCTGTGGCCGGTGCTCATCAGCTTCTGTGATGCAGGCAAGCACACGGTCGGGATGTGCATCTCCAGGCTGGCCAGAGAACTCAGCCCAAAGGATGCAAAAGGGAATGTCATTGCCGGCACGGAAGTCACCGTATCACGCCTTTCAAATTTGATTGCCGAGCAAGTGCGCTTCGGCGTGCTTGGTGTTTCAGAACAGACTTCCTGGGACAAAGAGTCCCGTAAGCGCCTGCCCAAATATGTGTGGATCACCCCTGTGGGCTGGCAGCTACTGGGTATTGATATGGACAAGCTGATTGAGCAGCAGGCCCGCAAACTCAGGGAGTGTGAGGAGCGACGTGCGCTTATCCGGGACGGCATTATCCGTGAGGATGAGGAGATTTCAGTGCATGCAGCGAGAAAGCGCTGGTACGCGCAGCGCACGCTTGAAGCACTCAGATATCGCCGGGAGAAGGGCGCAGCACGCAAACGCGCCAACAGACTGGCCAGACTGCCCAAAGACCAGCAGATTCACGAGATGGCGGAATTCCTGCGCAAAACCATGCCGGCAGATGAACTCTACTGGTGTTCTGACGACCGCCTGCAGAAGCTGGCCGTCGATCATCTTTATCAGCTCCAGCTCTCGCTGACGGCCCCGCCGCCTCACTAGCGACAACCTGATAACTGATTTCTTTCGCCAGCCCCTTTTGGGGCTTCTGGCGCTGGTTCCGGTTTGTGATTTTCATCCCTGAGCGCCGACCTGCCGCCAGTTCTGACCATCTTCGGCCGAACAATCGTACGCAGCCGTCATATTTTCTCTCCGGTCGTCACTTTATCCACGGAAATCCGCAAACATATAACAAGAAAAACCCACAAACGTATATCAGGAAACCCGCAATACAGTCTTAACACCCTTTTAGTCATCCCCTGAAAATAAATCAGGGCAGTTATCTGTCCCTGAAAAATCTGTGCATAACGTAATAATGCCCGCCCTTGCAGCGGACTCATGTCCGCGCCGGTTCGGAAAAGCCAGAAGTAGCACCCTCCGCTGTGCGTCGGGCATATCGGAGTGAATAGTTACAACATACATAAGACTTTGAGTGCCTCACCGTGCACAGCGGCAACACCTGAGCCGGAACCCACCACTGAAAAGCGAGGCCGCCCCGGGCCGAAGGCCCGGAACAACGTCGCTTTTAATGATGGATGTTGTAACTAGAATTCTGAGTCGCTGTAAATGGTATCGCTCAAGCGTATCGTATACACGCCCGTAAGCGGCCCTCACGGTCCGCTAACGCGGAGATACGCCCCGACTGCGGCTCCGCCTTGTCGTGACCACTCCGACGGCGCACAGAGGCTTCTTCGCAGCTAAAAGCTGGGTTGTCTCAGCTTTGCAGGGTGGGGGCTATTACGGCTAAAGCCGTAATGCTTTTTTCGTCCTCGCTTCGCTGCGGGGGCCTCCGGCGCTTTGCGCCTCCATGCCGTTTCACGGCATAATCACACCTGAAGCCAGGTATCGTTTAAGGGAGAGCAGATGGAGTATTCAGACGCCTTCATGCGCCAGCATGAAGAGATGTGCCAGGTGGTGGGCAGCATCGTTTTTGCGCTGGCCGAAGCCGGCCATGATTCGCGCCGCGAAAACATTGTCACCGTGCTGCGCAGTGAGATTGCGGAAACAGGAAAATGGGCGCCGGACCAGGTGCTTTATCTGCAGCTGGCCATCGACCTGCTGGAACAGGCGCGCTTACTGCCGGGGCAGGGAAACTGATAACGTCAGGGGAAGACACCAGAATGTCACGAACGGTCGAAATACTGCAGTACACCTTACACAGCGGCAGCGGTGACGGTTTTCACCGAATAATGAGGGACATCAGCGTTCCCCTGCATCAGCGCCACGGCATTGATGTTGTCTGGTCTGCGCAGTCTCTGCATGATCCTGATTGCTACATTCTGGTCCGGACTTTCGACAGCCCGGAAAGGATGTCTGCTGTGCTCGATGCTTTTTATGCAGGCGATGACTGGCGCAGCGGGCCGCGTGAAGACATTATTCGTTGTATCGACAGCTGCATCAAAACGGTGATAAGGCTGCCTGCGGAAAGCGTGGAAAAGCTTCGCGGCAAACATAACCTGTCTCCCTCTGGTCTGAAAGGAAACAACGCTCTGCCGCTGGCGGGTGAATATTGATGAGAAGCATGGAAAAAACGGGCCATCTGGCATGGTGTGCCCTTGTTGCCCTGCACACGGTGCGGGAAGACGGACTTATCCAGTCGGAATCTGAGGAAAATTTGTTTATCTGCCGCTGGTTTGCGCAGGCGAAAAAGCAACGGCGCTTTTCTCGTGACGTGGCCACCGATATTGACTGGATACTGGAGCAGGGGCGAAGACTTGGCGTTCGGGCAAGGTTACGGCATAAGCTTGATTATCTCTGGCGCAGCTGTACGGGTGAACTGTCTGAGCGGAACGATCTCTTTCGCCTGACCTACGCCCTCGAGCTGGCGAAGCAGTACGACTGGGTGTATCACGTCCTCAGCGACAGTGAGTGGAGTGGCCGGCGTCAGATTCAGCCGCCAACGTCGGTAAACAGCATCTTTCTGCTGAAAAGCGCGCTGGATATCGGTTTTAATGATGACGGGAAGCAGGTTATGCCGGTTCCGGCCAGAATTGGCGGACGAACTGACGGGCTGAATGCGCTGCTGAAAACCTGTGGCTGGGAGGCCGTCAGAAACGACGATCACTGGCAGCTGGTGACCATCCGCGCTTGCTGAACAGCAAAGAACGGGCCGCGTGAATACAACCCTGTCATTGCCATCTCTGAGCGCCTGACAGGGCGTCTCAGGAAAAGATTAGTGGCGGATCTGCGCCAGGTCGTCTTCCGTCAGACCGGTCATTTTCATGACGGTATTGCGGTCAATGCCGTTCTGCAGCATGGTACGGGCAACTTCCAGCTTGCCTTCATTGCGACCCTCCTGTCTGCCTAGCTGAATACCCTGCTGGATGCCCTTCTCGATACCCTTCTGTTCGAGCTGTTGTGCGATGGTCATGAGTGCGTCTCCGTGTTGCGGCACACGCTGTGCCAGTTCGCGTACAAAGGCTTCGGCGTCGGATGTTTCGCCTGCCTGCACTATATAGTGTACCAGCGATATGACCTGTGATGAAGACAGATATCCGGCCAGCAGGATGGGCGCCAGCCGGTCAACGAGTTCTGCAAGGTCCCGCTGATGAATATGCTTTTGCAGTAAAGTCAGGGCGGCCATACTGCGATGGCCAGCGATTTCATCATCCGGAATGACCGTAACGTCTACCAGCGGGAAAGCGCTGCTGTATAGTTTGCCTGCCAGCCCGGGATCGTCAAACTCATCCAGCCACCGGGTGGAGTAGGGATACGGGCTGCGTTTACCCGTATAGAACAGCACCGGTATCACCAGTGGCAGTTTTTTATGCCCTGCCTCCAGGTGGCGCTGCATGGCAGCTACCGCATAGCGTATGAGGCGGAAAGCCATATGTTTGTCGGGCGTTGACTGGTGTTCGACAAGAACATGAATATAGCCGTCGCCGGCTGTAGTTTTC
>Ga0157363_1000123_pt1 | contig 58140 bp, 42 predicted proteins | sample AttsexASBM1_FD_111477 | JGI IMG/M metagenome (GOLD analysis project Ga0157363, IMG submission 111477) | Fungus gardens microbial communities from leaf cutter ant in Ribeirão Preto, State of São Paulo, Brazil - Atta sexdens ASBM1 | ecosystem: Host-associated > Fungi > Mycelium > Unclassified ... | reverse complement strand
CCTTCACCGCCACGGCGAAGGATCCGATGGGTAATGAGTCAGCCAGCAGCAGCTGGACCGTGACCATCGATACCGATGCGCCGGTGAAGCCGACCATCGACGCGGCGCTGGACGACGTGGGCAGCGTGCAGGGTAACCTGGCGAACGGCGGCAGCACCGACGACCCGACGCCGACCCTGAGCGGCAAGGCGGAAGCGGGCAGCACCGTGAAGATCTACGATCAGAACGGCCTGCTGGGCGAAGTGACGGCGAAGGCCGACGGCACCTGGAGCTTCTCGCCGGTGGCGAAGCTGCCGGAAGGCGAGCACCGCTTCCACGTGACGGCGACGGACAGGGCGGGTAATACCAGCGCAGCGTCCGACGATTTCGTGCTGAACCTGGACTACACCGCACCAGATGCAAGCAAAGTGAGCATCACTGACGTGGTGGATGACTTTGGTTCTGTGACCGGCTCCGTGACGTCAGGCGGTAAGACTGACGATAACACGCCGCTGATCAAAGGCACCGGCGCGGAAGCGGGCAACACCATCACCGTGTACAACGGCGACAAGGTGATTGGCACCGCCAAAGTACAGGCTGACGGCACCTGGGAGCTTCAGGTCACGAAAGCCCTGCCTGACGGGACTTACAACCTGACGGTGAAAGAGACCGACAGCGTGGGTAACACCACGGCGGCTTCACCGGAATACATTATTCAGATCGATGCAGGCGGTCAGCCGCTGCCACCGACCCTGAGCAGTGTCGAAGATGACGTCGCGCCGCATACCGGTCCATTGCAGAAGGATGCGACAACCAACGACAACACCCTGCTTCTGACCGGTACTGCGGAAGCCAACGTGACGGTTCGCATTTATGGCGGCCCGAACGGTACCACCCTGCTGGGTGAAACCAAGGCCGATGCCCAGGGCAAATGGAGCTTCAACACGCCGAAACTGGCGGACGGCGTTCATACGTTTGTCGCGGAAGCGATTAACGACATTGGTCAGGTAAGCCCGCAGACTGGCGGCTTCCCAATCACGGTTGATACCAGCGCGCCGGGTGAGGTCACAGGCTTTATCGTGAGCGATAACGAAGGTCCGAAGACCGGCGTATTGGCTAATGGCGACACCACTGACGATGCGACGCCGACCATCAGCGGTAAGGCAGAGCCAGGCAGCGTTGTTCACGTCTACGTGAACGGCCAGGAAAACGGTACTGCGGTTGCAGACGCGAACGGTAACTGGACCTACACCACCGGTTCTCTGGCGGATGGAGAATACACCTTCACCGCGCGTGCTGAAGATTCAGCAGGCAACCTGGGAGCTGAAAATGCCGGTGTTACCGTCACGCTTGATACCTCCAGCGTTCCGGTCACCATCGTTCGCGTGATGGACGATAAAGGCAGCGTCACGGGTGAAATGAAGGCGAACGACGTCACTGACGACGCGCGTCCGGAAATTATCGGTAAGGCGAAAGCAGGCAGCACTGTCACCATCATGGATGGCAACGTGGTGTTGGGCAGCGTCAAGGCCGATGCCAGCGGCAACTGGGTATTTACGCCTACCAGCGATCTGGGCGATGGCGTACACAACATTACGGCAACCGCGAAAGATCTGACGGGTAAAGAGGATACCTCCAGCACCTTCAGCTTCGAAATTGACAGTAAAGCACCGAATCGTCCGAGCATTGATTACGCGGAGGATCAGGTGGGTACCGTTAAGGACGACCTGAACAGCAACGATGTCACTGACGATCCGCAGCCGATCCTGCACGGTACGGCTGAAGCGGGCAGCACCGTCAATATTTACACCGTTGACGGCACCCTGCTGGGTTCAGTCACCGCGAACAGCAACGGGGCATGGAACTTCAAGCCGGGCAGCAAGTTACCTGAAGGGAAAAACACCTTCTACGTGACGGCCACGGATGAAGCCGGCAACGTCAGCGACAAGTCTGCGGACTTTATTCTGACTACCGACTACACCGCGCCGGATGCGAGCAAAGTGACCATTGATTCCGTCACGGATAACGTGGGTAACGTTCAGGGGATTGTTGCAGATGGCGGCGTTCTGGACGATACACGTCCGGTAATTCGCGGCTCTGGTGCGGAAGTAGGCAACGTTATTACCGTGTACACCACGGATAAAGACGGCAACACCAAAGTACTGGGCACCACCACGGTCGATCAGAACGGCAAATGGGAACTGACGCCATCTGAATCGCTGTACGGTGATTCCATCAACCAACTGACCGTGACGGAAACCGATCGCGTTGGCAACGTGGCGAAACCGGCTGACAGCTATGACGTCATTATGTCCGACACGCCGGATGCGCCAGCGATCCTTAACGTTCTGGACGATACCGGCACAACCGTTATCAACCTGGCCAACAATGCGTTGACCAAAGACGATACGCCAACCCTGAAAGGAACGGCGGACGGTGCTGCGGGCGATACTATCACCATTTACAACGGCAGTCAGGTTGTAGGTAAAACAACGCTGAACAGCGATGGCACCTGGAGCTTCACGCCATCTCCGGCACTGGCTGACGGTAGCTACACCTTTACGGTGACCAATACCAACAGCGCGGGTCAGGAGAGCGATCGCAGCGGTTCGTTTACGGTAACCATTGATTCAACAGCGCCGAATCCGGTTTCCGGACTGCAGGTGTCTGACGATCAGGGTGCCTGGAAAGGTCAGTTGACCGACGGTATGACCACCGACGACAACAAGCCAACCTTCACCGGTAAAGCGGAGCAGGGCAGCACGGTTACTATCTATGATAATGGCCAGGCGATGGGTACCGTCACCGTCACCAACCCAGACGGTAGCTGGCAGTTCACGCCGTCCACGCCGCTGGTTGATGGCGAACACCAGTTCGCGACCCAGGTAACGGATCCGGCAGGTAACGCCAGCGCGATCGTTGACGATATCACCGTTAACGTCTCTACGGGCGCAAGCTATCTGCAGCTGCTGCAGGTGGTGGATGATGTCCAGGAAGCGGGTGGTTCTCGCGTGCTTCGCGATGGTGAAGTCACCAACGACAGCCAGGTACAGCTGGTCGGTAAGGCGACGGCGGGCAGTACCATTATCATCACCGACGTGGGTGGCGTTCAGCTGGGCACCGTGAAAGCGGATGCCAACGGTAACTGGGAATTCACGCCGACGAGCAGCCTGAGTGATGGCGCGCACACGCTGCGCATCACCGGGACCGACCCGTCCAATAACCCGCTCACGCCGATCGACTTTGATCTGGTTGTGGATACGGTTGCGCCTGTCGCACCGGCTATCACCGATGTGCTGGACGACGTCAACCCGGTTCAGGGTTCCGTTGCTCACGGCAAGCCGACCAACGACACCACGCCGGAAATCACCGGTACGGCAGAGAAGGGAAGCACGGTGAATGTGTACCATCAGGTGGATGCGACAACCCGCATTCTGCTGGGTACCGCCGTTGCCGATAGCACAACGGGTCAGTGGACGCTACAAATCACTGACGCGAATAAGCTGGCTGAAGGCACCTGGAATCTGGTCGCAACCTCCACGGACGCGGCGGGCAACGTCAGTACGCCGAGCAACACCTGGACAATTGTTGTCGATACCACCGTGTCTGACGCGGTTATCAACATCAGCTCTGTCTCGGAAGACCGTGGCGCTTCAGATACTGACTTCATTACCAGCGATAACACGCTGTTGATTAACGGTGAGCTGAACAAAGCCCTGCAGGCGGACGAGTGGGTTGAGATTAGCCTCGACAACGGTGTGACCTGGACGCGTGCCTCAACGGTAACCGGCACATCCTGGACTGTGGATATGCAGAGCACGCCGCTGAACGATGGTGCTTACACCATTCAGGCGCGCGTGGTGGATAACGCCGGTAACGTCGGCAGCACCGATTCTCAGGCGCTGCAGGTGGCATCGGGCGGCAGTGACATGAACGGTCTGTCTACGACAACCAAAGTGACTACCGATACCAGCCATGGTCTGACGACCGGGGATCACTTCAGCCACGCGGCAACGGCAACCAACGGCGACATGGTCACCCGTGACCGTACGGTGACCATCAGCGGCAACCTGAGCGCGGCGCTGCAGGCGGGCGAACATCTGCAGATCTCTCTGGATAACGGAAAGACCTGGAAAACGCTGGCGCTCAACGGCCAGAGCTGGAGCTATGAACTGCCGGAAGCGACGGCAAGCACCACCCACAGCTTCAAGCTGCAGGTGATTGACGTTGCGGGTAACCCGGGTACGAACACGAACTTTGCCGATAGCTACAACGTGGTTATCGATCTGGATTCTCCGAACGGTATTACCGGGGCGCCAGATGTGCCGCAGCACACCACCACAGGAGATTCGTTCACCTTCTCCAGCGGTCAATACGGTCGTGTTGAAGCGGGGGCGATTATCTCGCTGGTGAGTGACGTCAACAACAACGGGACATATCAGGAAGGTCTGGATCAGGTCATTGGCTTCGTGAAGGCTAACGCTGACGGCTCCTGGAGTCTGAATACGTCGCTGCCTTCTGGCGCACATAACCTGGCCTTTGTGGTCTGGGATGAAGCGGGTAACCGCTCAAGCATGAGCGCCAGCACCAGTACAGGTGTCACCGAAGGTGGCGGCAGTACGCTGATTGAACAAACCTGGGGGGGAACGACCGATGCGGATAGCCGCGGTTTGAACGCCGCTGCGGTGACCATCAGTCAGGACGGTTTGTGGTCATTCTTCCAGAGTGCTCGCGGCACTTCTGGTACAGCAACCGCTAACGCCGGACGTGTCTATGACTCCGTCACGCGTGAAGACTACGATTCAACGTACCTTGCCCAACCGTCAACTGAAAACGGTGCGGGTTACGACGTAGATAGCACGTCATACAGCCGTTATGTTAACTCCGCAGCCTTTGCGGACATTAACCGCGATGGCTATGCCGACGTCATGTCTCAGATCAGTAGCTATAGTAACGCGGGTCGTACCGCCTACTGGCTGCAGAACGCAGACGGTAGTTACTCCGCGAAGGCGCTGGATCAGGGCACCCTGAACCACCTCGGCGGCGTGATTTCCTATGACCGTGAAGGTGATGGCTATCTGGACTTTGTGCTGGGTGACTCCGAAGCAGACTCCATTTCGTTCATCAAAAATACGCAGGGCACGCTGAGTTACGAGGATAATTCCGGCTTCTCTGACGGACATCCTGGCGGGGCACTGCCAACGTCGCTGAGTGTGCTGCACGAAGTAGGGGCTGTGGATATCGATAACAACGGTACCGTAGATATTACGGCACATATCGACTACAACGGCGCTGGCAACCTCGTCGGCAACAACTCCCGCGGTCTGGGTATCTTGTATAACCAGACTACCGGGACGTCGAAGACCAACTTCGGTGAAGTTGGCTACTACGCGAACGTGTTCCGTGACGATGGCCATGAAGACTACGGTAACTTGTCTATCTCCATGACCTATGCGGATTACAACAACGATGGTTGGCTGGATCTGTTCCTGAGCCGTGGTTCGAAGGGGGGCAGTAACAGCGACGAGAGCCGTATCTATCTGAACGATGGTACCGGTAAGCTCAATGCAACGGACAGCCAGGCGCAGTGGTTTGGCGATAACGTTGATGGCGGCACGTCGCTGGCAGTGGACTGGAACCACGACGGTAAGATGGACATCATCGAAGTGCCACGCTCTGGCGTGACTGGCTCGCCAATGTTGTATACCAATACCGGTAGTAACAACTGGGGCGCCAATAAAGTCAGCCTGACAGGTAGCACGACGTTCAACAACATGACGGGTGCCGTCGCACTCGACTATGACTGGGACGGTTCGATGGACCTGGTGCTGTACCGCTCTGGCGCGGATGCTGATGTCGTGGCAAGAGACGACGCAGGACGCACGATGCTGGTGAAAAACACCAATATCGCGGCGGACGGCACGAGCCTGCAGATCCGTATTGTTGACGGCAACGGCATCAATACCTTCTACAGCAACACCGTGAAGTTATACAACTCAGCGGGCGAGCTTGTGGCAACCCAGTTGATTAACCCGCAGTCCTCTGGTTCCAGCAACAGCATGGGTCTGGTGAGCTTCTTCGGGCTGGATCCGAATGAAGTTTACTCCGTGCAGATGCTGCGCATTACCGACGGTGAAGCGGATCACGTTGGCGCAACGAGCAGCATTGGTGGTTACACCAACGGTACGGTAAATGAGAGCTGGGGTGGCCTGACAACAGGTAAAGCCCATGACTCCTACGTACTGACGGCGGAAAGCGGCAATGCGGCAAACAACACCTCTGGCAACAGCGGGATCGTCGGGACGGGCTATAACGACACCTTCTTCGGTTCTGCAGGCAACGACACCTACAACGGTGGCGGCGGCTGGAACCAGATTGTGAGCGGTAAGCCGGTCTGGAGCGAAACTGCCGGTATGGATGTTGTTGACTATAGCCGTTCAACTACTGCGATCAACGCGAACCTGTGGACAGGTACTGCAACCGGTAACGGCACCGATAAACTCCTCAATATCGAGGGTCTCTTAGGTTCCAGCCAGCAGGATACGTTTACGGATAACTCCGCAAATAACCTGTTCGATGGTCGCGGTGGCAATGACGCCTTCTACCTGGTCAACGGCGGTAACGACACGCTGATGTACAACGTGCTGGAAGGAATGACCAACGACAGCACCGGCGGCAACGGGCACGACACTATCCACGGTTTCAAGGTGGGTAATCTGGTGAAAGACAGTGATGCAGACCTGCTCGATATGAGCGAGCTGCTTGACTATAAGGGCTCTATCTCCTTCTTCGAGGACGATGGAAAACTGGAGCTGGATTACTCCTCCCGCGGCGTGCTGGATTACGTCAAGGTGGAAGTTGTCGGAAGCGATACCGTGATCAGTATCGACCGTGACGGTCAGGGCGGACAGCATGGATTTACTCAGGTTGTCACGCTGGCTGATGTTCAAACCGATCTGGTTACGCTGCTGCAGAATAACCAAATAATGATGTAACCCAGTAAAACCCGCCATCTTCGGATGGCGGGATTTCTGCGCATCTCTGTTGTTTTACGATCAATCACTGGGTTAATCGGGAATTTGATAAATGAAAGTAACCCCTCGGAATTTTAAAAAAATAAATCTGGCGTTCTGTGTCGCTGCTGCCTTAAGTGCATTTATGGCTAATCCCGCTTATTCAGCCGAAAAAGTGGAAAAGGCCATCGATTTACCGGTAGTGATTAAACCAGCGCCAAAAAATACGGCACCGCAGCCTTATCGTCCGGTAGCTGGCGTAACGCCTGAACTGGCGCAGGTTGTCGTCTATTATCCGCAGGGCACCGTTCCTGCGACAGTCTATGTGGACCGCGAGCTGCAGTCGGTGCTGTTGCCAGGCCAGTTTACCGTCCTGTGTGCCGCACCCGGTGCGCACACGGTGGAATCCTGGTTCAACGACCAGCCGACCTATCAGGGCAAACAAAACCCGCAGCAGCAGCTCAATACCGAAAGTGCTCAAACCTATTTTATTCAGGTGAACCCAGGCACTACGGGAAATACGGCGGCGCTGGAGGAACGCGCGCGCGGAATCACTTCTGAAAAATATGCATAAGCAGACCAGGATTATTAATCGAGCCTCGCAGGTCAAACCCTGTGATTACGTTAATAATACCGGCATAGTGCTTATTCAGGAGCAGGTACTGTTCCGCTTTGCCGCAAGCAACACGGTGGGCATTTTTGCGGAATCTCGCCAGAAGTTGGATGAGGTAGTGAAATTTATCCGCCAGGCGAATAACGTTCGTGAAATTCAGATTATTGGTTATACCGATGCGATTGGTAGCCGTGAAGCCAACCAGCGTCTCTCTGAAGCGCGTGCGAATACGGTTCGTTCGTTATTGATTGAGAAAGGTATTAAGCCAGAGCTTATTAATAACACAGTTGGACAGGGGGTAGCACAAACCGCTGAAGGTTGTGGAACCAGTGCCACCCAGCAAGCGGCGGGTTGTAACGTTAATAGCCGTCGTGTAGAAATTTTAGTGAAAAGCCACTAATTATGCCTAAAGAAAATACGGATCGCAGCGATGCTTTCCGTATTTTTTTGCAGAAGCGAGGAAGGGTTAACGGCGATTATGCACACTGGGGTTCGAAAGCAAGAGGGCTGGCGCTGCTGTAGTATTTTTTCTTCTCCCTGATAATCTCGTTCTCGATTGACTCCCGGATGATCTCGCCACAGGAATATATTTTTTTCAACGAGTTAAAACCCAGTTGCTTCATAATATTATTGGTATAGGTGTAGGTTGTTTTAGGTTTAATGTTGTGCACGAGGCTAATGTCATCAATGGTGTAACCCGCAATCATCAGCTTCAACACACAAAACTCCATATGCGTCAGTTCGATGTATTTGTTAACTACCTTGCTTTTGCTGGGGTGACGCTGGGCATGCATTTTTTTGATGATCTCATCGTTCGTAAGATTATTTATGTTTACAAGACGATGCCTGAAATGGGAACAAATGCAGGAAAACAGTGTGGGAAAAATATCCGAATGATAGGCGATAATAACTTCTGATATGGTTGCATTATGCGCTTTTTTTCGAAGAGAGATCAGCCAGTGGAAGTAAATGATATTACTGTATATCGAGTCAGGTAAAACTAAATATAGGGTAAAAAAAGAGCCCCTCCTGACCTCTTTAGTCCAGGAAAAAAGATTCTGTTGATTGTCAAAAGAGATGACTTTCTCTTTCCTGAATGTTTCTGAAAGCAAATGATGTAGACCGATATTGCTAAACTGACATCGTGATAAAATAACTTTAGACGTATCCATTGGTATTCCTTTGGTTAACTTGAATGGAAGGAGTCCATCTTCGTAATGTTGCATACCGACAGACAGGTACTACGGTATGAATATATTTATATTTTACACGACATGAATAAACTATTAATTAAGAACACTCCTTCAGTAAATGGGAATTGTTAACCTCGCAGGAATGTAATTTCACGCTGACATTAATGTAAGAAAGCGATGTTTTCAACCAGGAATAATCCACATATCCAGGACAGGCAAAACATGTGATGGTTATAATTTTATAAATAATGGCTTGCTGGATTTCTTCCTTACGGGAAGCATGTCGTTTGGCCGATTAATTAAAGAGAGTGTCGTTGTACAGGGATGACATTGTGAAAAGCATGAAAAAAATCGCGGTTCTGTTTATTTTAAGTTCTACCTTACTTCTTGCCGGCTGCCAGATCGCGCCGGGCAGCCATATCGATACTTCCGGAAAAAAAGTGGTTCATTCGCAGGAGAATAAGCAGAGCGAGCTGGATATTCATGTTTATCCCGTCACACCTGCGCTGATAGCGCAGCTGCGGGAAAACGTGGCTGTTGCCCAGGGCAATGCAGAGCTAAACAAGCGCCTGGAGGCGTATGAATACCGTATTGGTGTTGGCGACATTATTATGGTGACCGTTTGGGAACATCCGGAACTCACCACTCCATCAGGACAGTATCGAAGCGCCAGCGATACGGGAAACTGGGTACATTCAGACGGAACTATTTTTTATCCCTACATCGGGAAAGTTGTCGTGAAAGATAAAACGGTGACGGAAGTCAGAGAGATGATTACCGGGCATCTGGCGAAATATATTGAGTCTCCTCAGGTGGAAGTGGGGATTGCTGCGTTCCGTTCACAGAAGGTCACGGTATCGGGTGAGGTAAACCAGTCTGGCCAGCAGCCTATTACTAACGTGCCGCTGACGATTATTGATGCAGTAAACCAGGCCGGTGGCCTGACGGAAAATGCCGACTGGAGCAATGTGGTATTAACCCAGGGGGGCAAAAAGTCGACAATTTCGCTTCAGGCCCTCATGCAGTATGGCGATTTACAGCAGAATAAATTGCTTTATCCGGGCGATATTCTCTATGTCCCACGCAATGACGATTTAAAAGTGTTTGTCATGGGGGATGTTGTTAAGCAGAGCACCATGAAAATGGATCGCTCAGGCATGACGCTGACGGAAGCGCTGGGGAATGCTGAGGGGATGAATCAGCTAACCAGCGATGCCAGTGGGATATTCGTGATCCGTTCTGAGGCCAAATCAGAAGACGTAAACGAGAAACGTGCGGCGATCTACCAGCTCGACGCGCGAGATGCTACTGCACTGGTACTTGGAACAGAATTTAAGCTCAAGCCTTACGACATTGTCTATGTGACATCCGCACCAGTTGCGCGCTGGAACAGGGTCATTAACCAGCTAATGCCGACCATTACGGGTATCTACAGCCTGACGGAAACGACTCGCTTTGTGAGAAACTGGGGAAATTAATCGTGAAGGGGCACTATAACGCCATCCTGGTGGTTTGCACGGGCAATATATGTCGTTCTCCGGCGGGAGAACGAATATTGCGTTCCTGCTTGCCGGAAATGACGGTGGACTCCGCCGGGATTTCAGCACTATCGGGTGAATGTGCCGATCCCGTTATTCTGCAAACCGCCCGGAATTATGGATTTTCTCTGGAAGGGCATATCGCACGTCAGCTCACCCCAGCGATGTGCCGTGAGTACGATCTTATCCTGACGATGGAGAAGAATCATATTGAAGCGGTAACCCGGATGGCCATGGAGGCCAGGGGGAAAACGTTTTTATTCGGCTACTGGCTTCAGCAGCTCGAAATTGCCGACCCGTACCGCCGGGGACGTGAAATATCAGATTTGATTTTTAAACAACTTTTATCCTCTGCTGAAGAATGGGTAAAGGTTTTTCAGCAGATTGAATAAGTAAGGCTGATTACCGTATGAATAACAGATACGTTAGCAACGATCCTCCCGATTATCTCCAGCGCGGGGAGGAGATTGATCTTGTCCATATCCTCAAGGTTTTATTTTATAGCAAAGTGTGGATAGCGGCCACGACTCTCCTGTTTATTGTGTGCGGCATTATTATTGCTAACACTTTGACGCCCATTTACAAAAGTGATGCGTTAATTCAGGTTGAGAAAAACCCTTCTCTGGGAATATTAAGCAAGCTGTCCCCTGTGCTACCTGAGGGGGCAGGGGTAAGTTCTGAATCAGAAGTGTCGTTAATAAAATCACGCCTGGTGATTGGAAAAACGGTGCGCGATTTAGGGCTGGATATCGTCACGACTGAAAAAACCTATCCTGTAGCCAACGGCCTATTGCAACGTCTGTTCGGTCATCAACCGGCGAAAATTGCGATTGCCTATCTTTCCGTACCGGAACCGTATATCAATCAGCCCCTGAAGCTGGACATGGTTCAGTCTGGAGGCTTCGTATTATATGTCGGAGAGTCCATTGTTGAGGGCAAAGTCGGTGTGCCTGTCCACACTGACGACGTTGATTTCCTGATTGACAGCGCTCAGCTCACTGAAAATACTTCATTTATTATTATAAAGCGCAACGAGTATTCTGTCATCGAAGAAATAAAGGAGAGACTCTCCATTGATACCAAATCGGGTGGGAACGGCATGTTACATTTGAGCATGACTGGCCCCGAACCGGTGATTATCAGCAAAATACTCGATAATATAGCACATAACTATCTGGCTCAGGACGTTGCGCGGAAGTCAGAAGAGGCCAGTAAAAGCCTGGCTTTTTTAAATAAACAGTTACTGCAAATTAAAAGTAATTTGATAGAGGCTGAAAGTAAACTTAATGAATTTCGGAAGAATAATGAGTCTGTTGACTTATCATTAGAAGCGAAATTTATTCTGGATAATGTTGTTGCTATTGACACTCAACTTAATGAACTGACGTTCAAGGAAGCAGAAATCTCCAAGCTGTATAAACGAACGCACCCTGCGTATAAAGCATTGTCAGAGAAAAAAGCGATTCTTGTTGCAGAAAAAGAGAAGCTCAACCAGCGAATTAGCGCGATGCCCAGCACGCAGCAAGAGATCCTGAGTATGACCCGCGATGTGCAGATGGGTAATGACATTTATCTGGTTTTACTGAATAAACAGCATGAATTAAATATTAGTAAGGCCAGTACGCTGGGCAACGTGCGTATTATCGATCGCGCGGTAACGCAGCTGAAGCCGGTCAAACCTAAAAAGCTGCTGATTGTTATTCTGTCAGCCATGCTCGGTTTCCTTTTCTCATCGGGGATCATCCTTGTTCGCAACATGCTGATAAAAGGGATCAGGCAGCCGGCGGAACTTGAGATGCGCGATATTCCAGTGTATGCGGTTGTTCCCCTCGCTCCGGAGTTGACGAAGCGCAGACGGTGCCGTGCGATCCCGACGTATCAGTCTGATGAGCTGCTGGCAAATTCAGCCCCAACGTCGCTTGCGATAGAGGCGCTGAGAGGGCTTCGTACCAGTCTCCATTTCGCCATGCTTAAAGCCGGTAATAACATATTAATGATCTCCGGCACCTCTCCTGGGGTAGGGAAGTCATTTGTCTGCTCCAACCTGGCTGTCCTGATGGCTCAGGCGGGAACACGGGCATTGTTGATTGACTGCGATTTACGCAGAGGATATTTGCATCGCATTTTCTCAAAGACCGAGAGCAGAGCCGGCCTGGCTGATTTCTTAACGGAAGGCGGCAATATCGAAAGCGTTATTCAGAAAACCGAATATTCAGGAGTGGATTTTATCGGCCGCGGGCGCATGGTCACTCACCCGGCGGAACTCATCATGACGGATAATTTTGCAGAGTTGATAAGGGCATGCTCAACGTTGTACGACGTGGTAATCGTTGATACCCCTCCCATCCTGAGCGTAACGGACGCAGCGATTATAGGAAGATATGCATCGACTTCCCTGATGGTGGTGCGGTTCGAACAAAACTCGATAAAAGAAGTGGAGGCGGGACTGCGCCGCTTTGAACAAAATGATGTTGCCATTCAGGGTACGATATTTAACGGTGTAGAAAAAAGGGCTGCTGAGTCTTACACCTATGGTGATTATTCTTATCAGGATTAGCGCATTGTTTTTAATAAAGGATGAGTCATTAAGGCAACAGGAAGTCTACTATTCCTAATGTCAAATGACTTGTTCCTAATCAAAAGTGCCGAATAAGTGGTGCAGTCTGAATGCCATTCCAGATCAAAAATGACAAAATTAATCTTAATTACGCGCTTGAGTCTAAATTAACGAAAAGGTAGGGAACCCCAGGAGGTCAATGATCATAGGAAGTGAAGATTTTATTTAGAGTGGCGAAATTATAATTCCTAGAGAATGTAATGATTCCGTAATAAAGAGTAGGTAATAATGAAAAGTAATAAGAATAATGTCTTTCAATTAGAACTGAAGTGGCACCCTGTTGCCGCTTCAGTTCTGCTCGCTCTGCCGTTTGTTGCGCACACTGCAGAGATCAGCATGAAGAACGGTGTCGTTTCTTCTGTCGGCAACGTGCCTGTTATCAACATTAATAAAGCCAACGATAAGGGGCTTTCACATAATGTGTATGACAAGCTAAACGTAGATAAGAACGGTCTTATCTTTAATAACAGCGTTGGGGGTGCGAATACAACCCTGGCGGGCCAGATTCAGGGGAACAGCAACCTGACCTCCGGTGCAGCAAAAGTTATTCTGAACGAAGTCACTTCTAAAAATGCCTCTGCAATTAACGGCATGATGGAAGTTGCGGGTGATAAAGCCGATTTAATCATTGCCAACCCGAACGGAATTACCGTTAACGGCGGTGGTTCTATTAACACCAGTAAGCTGACCCTGACTACCGGTACGCCAGATATTCAGAACGATGCGTTAGCCGGTTATTCTGTGAATGGTGGAACCATTACGCTGGGTAAACTGAACAACTCCAGCCCGACCGAAATTCTGTCCCGCAACGTTGTGGTGAACGGTAAAGTCACCGCCAACGAGCTGAACGTTGTTGCCGGCAATAACTACGTTGATGCAGCAGGCCAGGTGACCGGTTCGGTAACGGCCGCCGGAACGCGCAATGCTAACAGCATTGACGTTGCTGCTCTGGGCGGTATGTATGCCAATAAAATTAACCTCATCAGCACCGAGAGCGGTGTGGGCGTGCGTAACCAGGGCGTTATTGCTGGCGGCATCGGCGGCGTAAATATTGACGCTAACGGTCAGCTGCTGAACAACAATGCGCGCATTGAATCCTCTGGTCAGATCAATATTAAAACCAAGGGTGCACTGAACAACACCACCGGGGATATTACTTCCGTCGGTACCATTGCGCTGGACACCAATAAAAATAGCCTCAACAACAGCCGTTCGGGCAATATTTCGACCATGGCAGACCTCTATGTAAATAGCGGTGCTATCGACAATACCAACGGAAAGATTGCGGCTGCAGGCATGCTGGCGGTAGATACCAATAACAATACCTTAACCAACTATGGAAAAGGTGTTGCTGTAGGGATTGAAGCCGGAATTGTTGCGTTAAAAACCGGCACCCTGAATAACAGCAACGGCCAGATCCTCGGCGGATACGTTGGCCTTGAGTCTGCTTCGGTAAATAACAACAGCGGTATGGTTGACTCTCTGGGCGATGTGAACGTCGTCAGCGGCGGTAACGTTGATAACAACCGCGGCATGCTCCGTTCTGCCGGTGGTTTCACCAAGATTGCAGCCAAAGGTACCGTTAATAACGGTTCAACCAAAACGGCAGATACCGCCAGCGATGACTCTTTAGGCATTATTGCCGAGAAGGGCGTGCAGATTGCAGCGAACAGCATCAACAACAACGGTGGGCAGATGGCGTCGAATGGCGATATCTCCCTGGAAAGCGCCGGCGCTATTGATAACTACTCTGGCAAGCTTAACTCCAACAGCAAAGTGATTGCTAAAGCGGCCTCCCTGCGTAACGACAACGGCGGTGTTGCAGGCCGTACCGGCGTGAGCGCGGCGGTTGGCGGCAATATCACCAACTACATCGGCGTCTTCAGCTCTGAAGAAGGTGATGTTGCCCTGGCGTCGAATGCCCTGAACAACCGCGGTGGCTTCATTATGGGACAGAACGTCTCCATTAATACCAACGCTGGTGTGAACAACAACACGGCATTTATTGTAGCCAATAAGGTTCTGTCCGTAACGGCCGGCGACAATATTGAAAACCGCTACGCTGATGATTTCGGCACTGCCTTCGGTACCTACTTCGGTATGCCGCAGCAAAATGGTGGAATGGTCGGCAAGCAGGGCGTTTCGCTGTCTGGCAACTACATCTACAACAGCCAAAGCCGTATCGTTTCGGAGGACGGTCCGCTCACAATTCTGGCGAAAGGTACCATCGACAACAGCCGCGCGTTACTGGTGAGCGGTGGAGATGCAACCATCAAAGCTGGCGGTACGTTGAACAACAACTACTCGACCATCTACAGCATGGGTAATATGGCGATCGACGCCAACAGCCTGAGCAACTACAGCGATGGCGCGCTCGAAGATAACGATGCAACGGGCGTTATTGCGGCTGATAAAAACCTGACCATGAACGTGAAGGGCAGCCTGACCAACTACGGCTGGATCAGCAGTCTGGGTGATGCCATCGTCAACATTCTGAACGGCTCTTTCACTAACCGTAATACCGTTTCTGCCGAGAAATCACTGACGGTTTCCGCGCTGACCGGTATCGACAACCTGAAAGATATCGCTGCTGGCGAGCATCTGGTGGTGAACAGCCAGCGTGGCGTGACCAACAGCTCCAACAGCAACATGGTTGGCGATAAGGTTACGATCTCCGCGGGCTATGACATCAATAACCGTGGGAATATCGTTGCTGACAGCAGCCTGGCAATGAGCGCGAAAGGCAATATCTATAACGATCTAAATATGATCAGCTATGGCGATGCGACCTTAAGTGCCAATACCATTGATAACAACTCGCGCAAAATCAAAGCGGTCGGTGATTTAACGCTGACTGCCGCAGGGAATGTTAACAACAGCCGCGGTGAAATCAGCGCTGAGGCTGGCGACGTGACCATTACTGCTGGTGGTACGGTTGATAACTACTACGGTCAGATCCTGTCCGGTAGCGACATTGCCCTGAAAGCCAACCGACTGAACAACGATTACGGTCAGGTTGCCGCCTACGGCAATATCGATCTGGCTCTGACGGGTAATTTCGACAGCAACCGTGGCTCTGTCCTTTCTCAGACTGGTGACATCAAACTGGCTGCCAACACCGTTGACAACAATAACGGTTTGATTGCTGGTAAGAACGTTACCGTCGATGCAAAAGGCACCGTGTACAACAACACCGCCATGATCGTAGCTGATAAGAAGCTCTCTGTTACTGCGGCAGGGAATATTGAAAACCGTGACGGTAACAACTTTGTTCGTAATCACGGCGAAACCTTCGGTGTGACGGGCGATGTTGGCGGCATGATTGGTCGTCAAGGCGCGTCGCTTTCCGGTCAGAACGTCTACAACAACAACAGCAGCATCATCGCGGATGAAGGTGCGCTGAGCGTACTGTCTAATGGGACGCTGGATAATACGCGTGCAATGCTGGTGAGCGGCGCGGATGCCGTCATCAAAGCAGCGGGAACGTTCTATAACAACTATGCAACCACCTGGAGTGCGGGCAACCTTGACGTCACCGCAGGTACGCTGAATAACTACAGCGACGGCAGCATGGAGAACAACACCGCGACCGGCGTTATCGCGTCAGATAAGACTCTGAATCTGACCGTTGATAACAACGTCACCAACTATGGCTGGATCAGCGGTAAAGGCGATCTGAACTTCAACGTCCTGAAAGGTGCACTGACTAACCGCAATGCCATCTCTTCAGGTAATGCACTGGCAATTAATGCCGCAAACGGTGTTGAGAACTATAAAGACATCGTAGGCGTCACCAGCGCAAAAATTGATACTCAGCGTCATGTCACCAATAACGCCAACAGCAATATCCTCGCGCAGAATATCGCGATTAATGCCGGTACCGACATTAACAACCGCGGTAATATCGTGAGCGATTATACCCTGCTGGTGAAAACGGCAGGCAATATTTATAACTACCTGAATATGGTGAGTTATGGTGTTGCCGGTATCACCGTCAACAACTTGACTAACAGCGGTAGCAGCGCCGTGTTCGGCGGTCTGTCTGGTATGGAACTTAATGCAAATAAAGTCACTAATACCGGCGACGTTGTAGGTCTGTAATTTATAAGGTGTAACAAAAGGCAGCAGCTATCGCCTGATAGCGCAAAGTCAGAACGAGACCCTGCTGCCTTTTTTTCTGAGAAAGTTAATGGAATCGCGATTTAAATTTTTACCGCTATTGTTGCTGTTGAGTTTTCACGCCTTCGCTGAAGATGGCATAAACAATCTTATCAAACAGCAGCAAAATGCCGATCTGAATACTTTCAAAGAGCAAAAGGTTTATCGGCAGGACGTTTATTCCAGCACCGAGCGTAAAGTATTCAGGCTGAATGATTTACCGCAAGAAGAGAACTGCTTTACGATTACGTCGCTCGTTCTTAAAAATGATTTTCTACAGCGTAAGACCGACAGGGCCATTAAAAAAGAGATCCTGGGCCGCTGTGTAGGCAGTATTGGCGTGGTAAAAATTGCCGCGGCGCTGCAGGACTTTTATATTGATGCGGGTTACATCACGACCCGAATTACGATCCCAACGCAAAACATTTCGTCCGGCACGCTGAAGCTTGACGTGAGCGCAGGGAAAATTGAAAAGATTATTATCGACAGTAGCGACATTAATCCGTGGATGCTGCCTTTTGCGAAAGAAGACATCCTGAATATTCGCGATATCGAGCAAGGGCTGGAAAACCTCCAGCAGGAGCCGGGCGTTGACGTCAAAATCAACATCGAACCGGGTACAAGGCAGGGCTATAGCACGATTCACATCCGCACCAACCGCGTGAAAAACTGGAGCGTGCGCGCGAGCTATAACAACTGGGGGGTTAAAGAGACGGGGCAATACCTGACCTCTGCGGTGGGCTACCTGTATAACATCGCCCGGTTCAGTGACCTGTTTTATCTGGCGGGAACAAAAAGCACAAACGGCCGCTATGAAAGTGTGAGTGGTTACTACGCGCTGCCGGTAGGCTACTGGAACTATTCTCTGTTCTACAGCACCAGCAGGTCGCGTCAGACCATACCGCTTTTCTACACCAGCGTAGACTATGCGGGTAAAAGCGATTACGCAAACGTCAAAGCATCGCGCACGCTGTATCGGGATAAAACCCGTAAGGTGAGCGGCAGTGCAGAGCTGATACGCCGGAAATCAGGCTATACCGTTGATGGCGAAGCGCTGGTCTTACAGAAGCGTGATATGGATAACGTTAAGGTTGGCGTTAACTATAAGCAACAGTTAGTGAATGCTCACTGGGACTCCTCACTCTCCTGGCAGCGTTTTTTAACCTGGTTCGGGGCAGAACATACGCCCGATATGGTCTACGGCGACGTCAGTCCCGTTAGCCAGCTGGTGAACGTTGAAAGCAACTACACCCGCCAGCTCGGCAGCAGCGTGTATAGCGCCTTTTTTTTGGCGCAATACGCACCGCGTGAGCTGACGCTTCAGGATCAGATGACGATAGGCGATCGCTGGAGCGTGCGCGGGTTTGAAAACAGCGTTGGCCTTACCGGAAACAGCGGATACTTTCTGCAAAATACGTTTTATCATCCGGTGCGTGGAATTGACGCTAATTATTATTTAGGCATTGACGCGGGTCACATAAGACGAGACAGCCAGTATGGCCAGGAAATTATCATCGGCAGCACGCTCGGTATTCAGGGGAACGTGAAGAGCCTGGCATATGATTCGTCCATCTCAATGCCGATAAAATTCCCCGGCAGCATGGACGTGAACAAATTTAATTTTAATCTGAATATTTCTTATCAGCTCTGAACAGGGAAGCATGACACATGCGTATCGGCACGGACATCGTGGAGGTTTCGCGAATAAAGCGGGCGATAACAAACTGGCAAAATGATTTTTTACAGCGCGTCTTTACCCAGCAGGAAAATATAAAAATTAACCGGGAAGATCCGAACTATGAACGCGCCTCGGGCTTCTGGGCGGCAAAAGAGGCGATGGTTAAAGCGCTTGGTTGTGGATATCGCGACGGGATTACGTTTAAAGATATTGAAATTAGCCATGACGAACTGGGCTGCCCCCATTTCATTTTTTCCGGGCGAGTCAAAGAGATGCTTGACGACAAGCAGCTCAAGAATGCCTCGCTCAGTATTTCGCATTGTCAGAATTATGCGACTGCCGTTGTCATACTTTATTAACCTAATTATTTGTGAATATTATGTATCAATATAATGATCTGAAGGCAAAGACGGTTCTGGTTACCGGAGCCAGCGGTGATATTGGTCTGGCGATCTGTGCGAAGTTTCTCGATCAGGACTGCGATGTGTATGCGCTGTACAAATCGAATGCCGTGCAGTTAACGGAGCTGAAAGAGACGCATCCTGCCGGGAACAAGCTGTCGATTATTCAGTGCGATCTTGCCGATCCGCAGAGCGTTTCTGCGCTCTGTGCTCATCTGACGCAAGCTGCCGGAAAGCTGGACGTGCTGGTCAACAATGCCGGCATTGTCAAAGACAGCCTCTTCGCCTCGATGAGCTTTGATGATTTTAGTCAGGTAGTAGACACCAACCTGTTCAGTATTTTCCGCCTGACCAAAGAGGCACTAATGCTGCTGCGTTCGGCGGAAAGCCCGGCCATCATCAACGTGGCGTCCATTGCGGCCATTATCCCAAGCGTCGGGCAGGCGAACTACAGTGCCTCAAAAGGGGCGATCCTCGGATTTACCCGTACGCTGGCAGCCGAGCTGGCGCCGTACGGCGTGCGCGTTAACGCCATTGCGCCGGGAATGATTGAATCCAAAATGGTCAAAAAAGTTTCCCGCACGGTAGTGCGCGGCGTTACCGCGTCTATTCCATTGCGCCGGCTGGGTAAATGCGACGAGGTGGCGAACACCGTCGTTTACTTAGGATCGACAGCGTCCAGTTACATTGTGGGCCAAACCATCATTATCGATGGCGGCCTGGTGATGCGGTGAGTTATGTCTAAATACGTTATCCCCTCGAAGATCTTTCTGGAAATGGGCGGCTGGCGTCAGCCGCTGCTGATGGTCGACAGAATTGATGACTTCAAATACGGCGAAAATGGCTTTGTGAAGGTGACGAAGCACATCACCTATAACGAACCTTATCTGCTCGGGCACTTCCCGGACGATCCGATCATGCCCGGGGTGATTATTTCTGAAATCTTTGGGCAGGCCAGCGAATACCTCTCGTTCCTCACCGATATCTGCGACATCTACGGCGAGACGTACGGTGGCGAACTCAAATCGTTACGCGATATCCATGCGCTCATTCAGCGTGATGAAATGCGGGAGATCATCCGCACCCGCCGCGCGCAGGTGCGCGGCGTACTGGCTGCCCAGAATTTAAAATTTAAGGATATTGCCTACCCTGGCGACTCGATTGAAGTCACCAGCAAGCTGGCATTTTCTGATGCTCATGGCTTTAAGCACTACTCCGTGACGGCAAACGTCGGAAAGCGATTAATCAGCCACGGCACAATTATTAATTACCGCGAAAGTAAGTAAACCCCTGAGAGAGTTAATACCATGTCTACAATGAAAAACGAAATTGACCAGCGCAAGGATGTGCTGATAACAATTAAAACTGAGATTATTCAGCGTTTGAATATTCAGCGCGATGAATCTCAAATTGATGATGATACTGCCCTGTTTGGTAATGGCTTAAAACTGGATTCCGTTGATGCAACGGAAATCGTGGTCATGCTGGATAAAGTTTTCGATATTAAAGTCAGCGAAAGCGACGATCCTTCTTATATGAGAAGTATCAACAATCTGGCGACATTTATCATCCAGAAGAAAAAAGCGTAATTCACCATTGCGAATAACAGGATCCCGTTATGACGTCTCTTTATGATTTTCATTTGAAAAACAATGCGAAAATGGGCATTTATAACAATGCCAACGTGCCTTCTGCCTACCACGACCCGATGGTGGAATATAAAGCCGTGCGTGAAAATGCTCTGCTGGTGGACTATTCCCACATGTCCATCGTCAGCGTGATGGGCGATGATGCCTGGGCTCTGGTGAATTACTATGTCTCTGCGGACGTTTCTATTATCCGTGACGAGCAGGGGATTTACTCTCTGGTACTGAATGAAGACGGTACCGTGCGCGGTGACGTGTATGTCCTTTGCGCTTCAGACGGCTACTACATCATGTCTGAAAACATTCCGGCAGTGGAAATTATCGCTGGCCTGAATGCCCTTCTGGTAAAAGCGGACGAACTGGATATTCAGGAAACCCCGGACATTGCTGATATGCGCGAGCAGAACTGGGGGACCATCATGGTTGAAGGGCCATACTCCTGGGAACTGATGTCTGAGATCCACGGTTTCGACGTTATCGGCCTGCCTTACTATGAGTATATGAATACCGACGACGAGCTGATGGTATTCCGCTGCGGCAAGCACGGCGAGTTCGCCTATATGGTTGTGGGCCAGCAGGAACAGCTGCTGGAGCAGTGGCAGCAGCTGCTGGAGCGGGGGGATAAATATCAGCTGAAGACCGGCGGTCTGGACTACCAGAAAATCGTGCGTATCGAAAACCCTGGCTGGGACGAGGCGCTGTGGGCTGGCTACCGCCTCAACCCGGTAGAGCTCCAGATGCAGTGGGCCGTACAGTACGACAAAGAAGGCTTTGTGGGTAAAGAGGCAGCGGAAGCGTTGTCCCATAGCGAAGGCTCTCGCAAGGTAATCGGCATGATTGTCGAAGGGGAATGTGCGGGTATTGCCTCAGGCGACAGCGTACTGGTTGACGGTCAGGAAGTCGGTAAAGTGGCGAAGGCTATTTTCTCTCCAGCCCTGCAGTGCGTTATTGCGCTGGCACTGATTGAGAATGAATTTGCCTGGTCTGATATTAGCGGCTTTGATATTCAAACCGCTTCTGAAAACGTCGCCGCGAAAACCAAAGGGATGCCTTTCATCTATAACCTGAGCATGCTGGTTAATCCGACCGAGAACAGCTTTGTTGATGCATCTAAAGCAAAAAGCGCGCTGTAGTTAATTATTCACTGAAACAGTGAGGGAGAGTCGTGGATTAATTAATGCCACGGCTCCTCTCATGCTGTTACTTGTCTGTACACGGTGGTACATAGTTATGAAGACAAACCGGAAACGCGTTGTTATTACCGGGATTGGGATCCTCTCCTCGCTGGCGGATAACCTGCAGGATTTCAGAGACGCATTATTAAATAAAAAAAATGGCGTGACCGACAGCGTGCGTTTTTCAAAATGGTTTGAAAACGCCAGAGCGGCTGAAGTTTTGCATGATATTGATTATTCAGAATTGCCTGATGATGTGATTGCATCTCTGGATAATGCTGCACTCTGGGCCTACAAGGTCGGAAAAGATGCGCTGAACCAGGCGGGCTTGGCCGAAAATAAGGCTCACCTGAAAGACACCGGCCTGATTGTGGGCGTTTCTTCCGCCGGCACCGAGGCGTTCTTACCGCTGTTCGAACAACGTATGGAAGATTTCTCCCTGCGTAAAGCCTTATTCTCAGGCGGTTTCTCTTCCTGCTGTTCCAGCGTTTCTACGCTGCTCGGGCTGCAGGGCGGGGTTGAGCTGGTGGCGACCGCCTGTACGGCCAGCCCGAATGCGGTCGGGATGGCGTTTGACTATATCCAGAACGGCAAAAGCAAAACGATGCTGGCCGTTGGGACAGAGCCAATCTACCTGCCAACCTTCGCTGGGTTTTACGCCCTCAACGTGATGCATCCCGAAGCCTGCACGCCGTTTTCCGGCAACTCCGGCATGTCGATTGGCGAAGGCGCGGGTGCCGTGGTGCTGGAAGAATATGAGCACGCCGTTGCGCGCGGTGCCACCATTTACGGTGAAATTCTCTCCTATGCCACCTCCTGCGATGCGTTCCATGAAACCGGACCGGATCCGCGCGCCAGCGGCGCTGTGCAGGTAATGCATAAGGCGATGGAAAACGCGGGCGTCACCCCAGAGCAGATTGAGTACGTCAACGCCCACGGTACCGGCACTGAAGCGAACGACCGCATCGAAACGCTGGCGATGAAAAAGGTGTTCGCTAACAACGAAAAGCTGCTGGTTAGCTCTACCAAGTCTTACTTCGGCCACAACATCGGTGCGGCGGGGATCGTCGAACTGATCGCCTGCCTGGTTACGCTACCGGATAACCGCGTGCTGCCGACGCTGAACTTCAATAACGCGCGTCCTAACTGCGATCTGGACTACGTGCCGAACGACTTCCGCGATCGGAAAATCAACCTCTTCATGAAGAACAATTATGCGTTCGGCGGTAATAACTGCAGCATGATTATCAGCATGGATCCGTGTTCCGTTCCGGTCAGCGTCTACGACGAAAAGCGCGTCGCGATCTCCGGTCTCGGTGCCGTCTCCGCGATTGGCCACACCGTTAACGAGATCCTCGACAACGTCTGGAAGCAAAGCCAAAGCGTAGAGCTGGGGGGCGTCACCTTCCCGGAAGACACGCTGGAAGAAGCGAAAGAGCTGCTGGATGTTCTCGAAACGACCCGTCAGTTTGAGGACCTGTTCGGTGAAGCGTTTAGCGATCTCACGGCAACCCGTCCGGAAGCGAACGAGCACTTCAAAACCTTCCAGGTCACCGGCCTTGAGCCGCGTAAACATCTGCGTCGCTTCGATCCGCGAAAAGCCACCCGTGGCGGTACGTTTGCGCTAATCGCGTTGTCCGAAGCGCTGGAGCAGGCGAAGCGTAAAATTAAACGTGATGGCGATGCGCTGGGTATGGTGATGGGAATGTCCAGCGGCCCGCAGGAAACCACCTACAAATATCTGCAAAGCCTGAAGCCCGATCCGCGCAAGGTCAGAACCTCTGAATTCCCGGGCTCGCTGATGAACTCTATCCCAACGTTCTGCGGCATTTCCGAAGGGATCAAGGGCTATACCACCACGCTGGCGACCGGGGAAAACGCGGCACTCGGCGCATTAACCTACGGCTACGAAATTGTGCGTCAGGATCTGCAGCCGCAGGTGCTGGTGGGCGGTGCGGACGAGTATTTCCCCTCAATGTCTCTCTACATGGATGCGGTCACCCGGAAGCTCCATATGACCTCTGACGCGCGGGATTATCACATCTACGGTAACGATCCGAAGGGTTATATCCCAGGCGAAGGTGCGTGCATGCTGCTGCTGGAAGATCCGCAGCGCGCGGCGGAGCGTGGCGCCGAGGTGCTGGCAGAAGTGGTTGGTTACGGCAAATCCTGTAGCAATAGCTATTTTGACGCCTCACAGCAGGGCGAGAAATCTGCCTCTATGGCGCTGGCCATCGCCCGCGCGCTGAAGGATGCCGGCATGACGGCGCAGGAGATCGACCTGGTCTGCGGCACCAGCAAAGGCAGCGATGAAAGTTCACGCATTGAAATCGATGCGATCGCTGAAGCCTTCGCGCAGGCAAAACCGGACGTGCCTGTGGTGAACTATAACGCCTGCTTTGGTTTTGTCGCGTCTGCTGCCGGGCTGCTTAACCTGGCGGTCATCATTGACTGTATTAAGAAGCAGGCGGTTCCCGCTATTCCTCATACCGTTGAGTTCTTCGATAAGCGAATTAACTTCGTTCGTGAACCGTTGAAATTGGCCCTTAAGCACGTGCTGCTGGTGGGCGCGACGGAAGGCGGCAACTACTACGCGTTTGTGATTAAAGGATAATATTGTGGATAATGCCGCTATTATTTCGGGGTTCAGTTCCTGCCTGCCGTTTGCCGAAGACAGCCTTCAGCTTATGCAAAACCTGAAGCTGGGCAAACGCGTTGAAAGAAAGCCCTGGTTTAAATCCGACGACGAGGCAATTAAGTGTGGGTTCGATGGCAATAAGCATATTGCCACGCTGGATCATACGGATGATAGCGCATTAGATCTGCTTTATCGTCTGATTGACGATGCACTCGCCCAGGCCGGGCTGGATGTCCAGTGGCTGGGCGGGTGTAACGCTCGCGTTTATTTAACCGGCATCGGCCCTCGGGTCGATGGTATGGCCTTCAAGAATTTTTATAACAAAAATGATGTTGAAGATATTTATCTTTCAAAATCATTAATGACGCTGCACGTCGACAATATGTCGCAGGACAAGATTGCAGGACATATTGCGCGTAAATATCACCTGCAGTATCTCCCCCCCAATATGAACTGCACCAGTAATTCAGCGATGACGGCGATGCATTTAGGCTGTCAGGCCATCGAGCATGGCGGCGTTGATATTGTGCTGGTGGTGAATTGCTCAAAAATTAAAACCCAGGATATCTGGTTCCTCGATACCCAATCGATGCTGGATACGCACCTGGTTCAGCCTTTCGGTGAGAACAGTAAAGGTGTTCTTTTTGCGGAAGGATACAGCGCGATTCTGCTCGAAAATGCGCGTCACCGCCGCGCAAGGAAGGCAGGCTCCGGCGTGCGGCTGCAAACCACCTACACGCAGATTAGCGCCGGAAGAAGCAATGACAGCTCATGGCTCAGCACCAATATCCTGAAGGTGATGCAGGCTGCGATGAAAAAAGCGGACCTGAGTGCGGAAGAACTGTGCGCAATCATGCCGCACGGTAACGGCTCATCCATCAGTGACAAAGCGGAAGCTAAAGCAATAGCGGTCTTCGCTGAGGAAAATACCATTCCGGTTCTCGCCTACAAAGGCCAGATTGGCTATACCGCCACCGGTTCAGGAATTGTCGATTTAATTATTGGACACCATACGTTATCGCAGCAAGAGCTTATTTCCCCGGTGGGGAATGACACCATTATTGAAAGCGTTGCGCAGCATGTCCTTATTGACCAGGGCATTATTGGGCACCACAAAAAACATCTTCTTAAAGTCGGCGTTGGCGTGGATGGTTCAATCATTGGTGCCGTGATGTCTGATATTCACCGGGGCCTTTGAAGGAGCGTGGAGAGCCATATGTATTTATCCTCATTTTCGCTTGTTGAGCCGGAAGATAAATTTTATTTCTATCAACCCAGCTGGTTAAACGCCTGGGAAGCACATTTATTTAATAAGGCGCTTAAATCTACCCACGCCAATGGATGGGGATTAAAACGTTTTGGTACGCAGCCGGACCTCTACCCGGGAGAGATGATCCGTAACCCTCACTATCAAAAATATCTTGAGGCGATGGAGAAGGCGGCTGATGACGCGCTGATGGCGCTGCCGACCAAAGAGCGTATGAAGCTATTAAAGCAGCGTACGGCATTTATCTACGTCGATTCCTGGGGCGAATCCGGGCCGTTTGAGAATATTTCCAGCGCGTTGCACATATCAACGATCGATACGCTGCCGAAAAACCTGGTCAAGAAATTCTCGGTTAACGCACCTACGTTCAAGCTGCGAAGCGAGAAGCAATCTTTCGTGCAGGCCATCGCTCTGGCGAACGATTACCTGAGCTGGGATGTTTTTGATTTTGTGGTGATTTGTACGGCTTACCGGGCGATCCCCATCCTGGTGTTTTCTGATGAAGATATTTCCCTAAAGTGGGGGGAGAAACGCAGGGACAAGGCCGAAGACGTGAATTTAACGGTTGAACGCGCCGGATGTTTCATCTTCAGCCAGCAGGAGAGCGCTATTCGGGTGAAGGGGGGGCAATACGTCATGGCCGATGCCATCGAGCACACCCAGGTTCCTGAACAGATTGCGTTTTCGGGCCTGCGCAAAGACCTGCTGTCTCGCTCGGCGCTGCCCGCGAATAACACGCTGGATCTGGTTGATCTCTACGGTGCCAGCGGCTGCCTGACTCCAGCGTTAAGTTTCGCCTGGCTCAAACAACATGCTGATTTTTCGGGGCGATTAAGAACCATCGTTCCCGACAAGCAGTTTGGCTACAGCTATTTCGACATTGAATATTGCAAGGAATAACGACATCTCCATGAGCGGAATAATTAAAGAACTCCCAATGATATCGTTGAACAATATCTATAAGAGTTATGGCTCGGGCGAAGGCAAAGTCGATGCCCTGAAAAATATCAATCTGGAAATAGAAAAAGGTGAATTTCTGGCGCTTTGCGGCCCGTCCGGCAGCGGTAAAAGTACCTTGTTAAATATCCTCTCGGGAATTGATAAACCCACCGTGGGAACGGTGATGTTTCTGAAAAAATTACTCAACCATCTGCCGGAAGAACAGCTCGCGGCGATCCGCGGTAGACACCTGGGTTTTATTTTTCAGTTTTTCAATCTGATACCCGTATTGAGCGTATTCGATAACGTCTTTTTCCCGCTGGTGTTAAACGGCCATGTCGGAAAAAAAGAAGCCAGAGAGCGGGCGCTGCATTTTATTGAGAGCGTGGGGCTTGCGGGATTTACCGAACGTAAACCGGGCCAGCTTTCGGGCGGGCAGCAGCAGCGCGTGGCCATCGCCCGGGCGCTGGCACACGACCCGCAGGTTGTCATTGCCGATGAACCGACCGGAAATCTCGATCTGGTCACCGGGGAAGCCATTCTGGATCTCCTGCTGAAAATTAATCAGGAGACACGCACCACTTTTATTATTTCCACGCACTCCAGCCAGCTTAAAGAGCGTGCACGGCGCGTGGTTGAAATTAAGGACGGAGTTTTAGTTCATGATTCACAAACGTAATTTTTTCCTTCTCTGCTGGTTTCTGCTGTGCCTGGCCTATGCCGGAAACATCAAAGCTGCACCGGCACCGGTAGCCGAGCACGTCATAAAAAGCGGTTTCCCGATGGAGGCAGACATGCTCGCCGAGATGACGCAGTCGCTCTTCAAGGAATACAAAGCCAACGACAATCCTCTGTCTCTGGTTTTCTATGCCTACGGTACGCTGCGTCAGGCCGACTATTTCCTTAAAACCAATGACTTTATTCGGGCATCTGAGTTCGGCAAAACGGGCTTTTTCTACCTGGATGAGGCGGTCGATCTCTATGCAGAGAACCCGCTGGTGCGCTACATGCGCGCGCGAGTCGATGCGTATTTGCCTGCGGCTATCGGACGCTGTGTGGTGACGTTAAACGATACGGAACAGATGCTGAAAACCCCTGGCATATTCAATGCCGGTTTAGTGGAACACATTAACGAAATGCGCTATCGCGCGCTGTTGAGTTGTAAACGCAAGAAGCAGGCGGACGCGTTACTGGCTGAAATAGAGCTGCGTAATGCCAGTACCGCATCGTCTCTGGCATCGGGCAATGCGCCAGAGTGGGATATCAACGAAGTGACAGAAGTCCTGTTACCGCTGGTGAAAGGGAAATAAATGTCCGGGGAAATGGTGTTCGCGATAAGCGTTGTTGTGTTGATCCTGCTTTTTGTCCTCTGGTGTGTATTATTTCGTTCGCGGGACGTAAAGTTTGCTTTCTTAAATCTGTTTCGCCACAAAAGGCGCTCGTTTTCAACGATTGCCGCCATTATGTTAGGTGGCGTGTCGATTTTTCTGTACGGCGGTTTTATTGATTACTCCTTTTGGATCCTGAAAGAGCAAACCATCCGTACTAACATTGGTCATGTTCAGATTTATAATAAAAACTATTTCGAAACATCCAATAAAAACAAAAGTCTGATCGAAGATTACCCGGCATTAAAGAAAGCGATCCTCAACGATCCGACTCTGGCCGAGAGTATCTCGACGCTCTCCGGCCAGCTGGAGTTCACCGGTGTTATTTCGCAGTATGAGAGCGAAACCTCCAGCTATTTCTCCGCGCTGGGCGTAGAGCCGCTGCCGGCACTGAAGCTGGGCTCGTTTGATAAATTAATCATCGGCAGCGATCTGTCCCGCATCCGTACGGATGAAATCACGCTTGGGAGCGGGCTGGCGAAAACGCTCAATGCCCACTATGACGACTGGCTGGACGTGCTGGTGGTCAACACGCAGGGCGGACAGGGCGCGCTGTCAATGAAGCTTCGCGGCATCTTTGAATCGGGCATCAAAGATTACGATGACGTAGCGATGAAAATTCCGCTGGATACTGCGCAACGTATTATGGGCACCGCTAGCGTGAGTAAGGTGCTGATCCTGTTAAAAGAGGACGATACTGCCGCGTTCACGGCGAAACTGCGTCAATTTATTGCCGACCACAAATTACCGTTAATCGTCAAAGACTGGAAAGAGGCCTCGATATTTTATCAGCAGGTCGAGGGGCTTTTATCAGGGATCTACTTCTTCATTAAGCTCATCGTTGGTCTGATTGTCATCTTTATGATCGGTAACTCGATGACGATGAATATTATCGAGCGCACCCGGGAAATTACCACGCTCAGGGCGATTGGCCTGAAGCCGCTACACGTGACTCGCCTGTTTTTGCTGGAGGGCATTTTCATCGGCATTATCGGCGCGTTGGGCAGCCTGGCGATTGGTTATGCCATTGCTGCCGTGATTAACCTCTACGGTATCGCGATGCCGCCGTCGCCAGGGCAATCGCAGGGCTACACGGCATTTATCAAAACCGACAGCGCCGCGCTTAACTGGATAACCCTGGTATTGCCGATCCTGGCCGCGACGGGAGCTTCAGTACTGCCCGCGCTGCGTGCTTCACGTCTCAATATTTCGGATGCATTTAAATTCTCGTAAGGAAACGATATGAAAGTTCGTGTTATTGCTCATCTCCTGATGGGGGCGTGCCTCTTTTCAGCAGCGGCTTATTCTGCCGCGGCTGACGAACGCGCGCTGGAAATTATTCGCCGTGCGGATGAAGTCCGTTCGCCAAATAAGCCGTTTCGCTACACCCTCACTATTCATGAATTTAAAGCGGGCGCCACACGGCCCGAAAATAAACAGGTGCTGGATATTTCCATGCGCTTTATGAAACCAGAGGGGGAAATCAAAGCGGATGCCCGCTCCCTGGCGCGCTTTGTTTATCCCCCGCGCGACAAGGGCAAAGTGCTGCTCTCAGACTGGTACGATCTATGGTTCTACACCCCTGAACTGCGCCGTCCGGTTCCCGTCTCACGCCAGCAGCGGCTGATTGGGCAAATATCCAATGGCGACGTGATTGTCACCAACTTTGAATATGCCTACGACGCCTCGCTTAAGGGAGAAACTGCCTGCGGTGAGGCGCGGTGTTACGTGCTGGAGCTGGTCCGCAAATCTGCGGAGGTCACCTGGCCGAAGGTGATGTATTACGTCGAAAGCATGGGAGATAACCGTCCGTATAAGGCGGCCTATTTCTCTCTGGATAATAAGTTAATTAAAGAAGTTTTATATCAGGATTTCCAAATGGTATTAGGCAAGATGCGGCCGATGAAAATTACAGTGAAAGAGGTGCGTCACGGTAACAGTTATTCCGTCATGGAGTACAGCGACGTCCGTCTGGAGTCGTTACCTGAATCGGCGTTCACTCGCGAGTCTATTCAGCGAGGTGTGAAATGAAGCGCACGTTGACCGGATTAACCCTCGTGCTTTCTGCTCTGCCGGTAAGCGTGTTTGCTGACTGCCTCTCGGGTAATGACGTCGCAAAAAACACGTCCGTGACGTTATATGAGCAGGTGTCCGCCGTTAAAAAACAGATTTCAGACTGGCGAATCAATGGTCGAAACCCATATACCAGACACAATATCTATAACGATGCCGGAGTGAATGTTTCAAGTCGCTGCTCGTTGATTGATAATGCGCTTGATCTGGACTTTTCCGTCTATGGGCTGACCTGGTACACGCCGCGCAAGCTCGGGGCATTTGAAGAGGACGATCGCCGCTCGCGTCTGCTAATTGAGCGGCTCAAGCTTGCCTATACCGTGTCGGACAGCCTGCAGCTTGAGGTTGGCAAACTCCAGGCCAGGCAAGGGCTCTTCTTCCTGCGCTCGCCTTCCGATCTCACGCCGCATTATTACGACGGAGCAAAACCAACGCGGATTTACGCTCCCGAGCTCCGTACGGCTTATCAGTCCTCTTCATGGGCGGCAACGCTGTCGATGGACAACCGGGATGAGTCGTTCTCGCTGACGGTGATTCCGAAGCTGGCCTCAATTGATAAATATTATCTGACCTCCGGAAACTGGTCTGCAAACCAGCGCGGCAACAGCAGTGAGTCATGGCTGCTGGGCTATACCTCTCACGCCTTCCGTGACCATACGCCGGGTATGCGCGTTCTGATGGGCGATTCGCATTCGGTTGCGCTTTCAGACAGTTACCACTACACCCCGCAGCTCACCATCAGTGCCGAAGTGGCGTGGCATGCGGAGCAGCGCTGGCGCCATCTGTCGGACGAAAAAACTGCTGAGCTGGCGCGATATGAATTCCCCGACTCGCTGTATGAAACAGAGGATAAACAGGGCGTGGAGGTGGCCGTTGGTGCGCAATACACCTCCGATACCTTCAACGTGTTTGGACTGGAATATTACTACCAGAGCGAAGGCTATTCGCGCTCTGAGTGGAATAAACAGCGTGACCTGATGACCTTTTTGAACACCGCGACAGGCTATGCGCCGCTCGACAGGGCATTTGATTCCTACAAGTACCTGATGGCCTCCGAGATAAGCAATACGGGCAATAAAGGCATGCTGCAGGGGAAACACTATCTCAACGCCTGGTCCAGCGTGCAGTTCACGCATCAGATCGCCGCGCAACCCTATTTGATCCTCAACCTGATGGATCAAAGCACCCTGACGGGGCTACACCTCAGCGCACCGCTGACCTTTATTGATGACCAGCTGGAGGCCTATACCGGCGTCTATTCAGCACTGGGTAGCGCAAATTCTGAGTTTGCCTTCTTCGGCGATGTCGCCGGTGGCTATGTTGGCTTTAAGTATTATTTATAAGGAAATGACAATGACGCTTAATAACGCATCGCAGCCTGTCGTGCTGCTGTTTTCCGGGCAAGGGAATCCAGTGATTGGGATGGGTAGCGATCTCTGGGATCTGAATTCAACGACGAAACAGATTTGGGATTGTGCCAGCGATATTTCTGGGCTTGATTTGCGCCGACTCTGCCTAAAGGGGCCGATGAACAGACTGATTCAGACTACAGTGCAACAGCTGGCCGTCACGGCAATTAACGTATCGCTGTATACCCTTTGCCGCGAGCGTTTTCCGGCGCTTCGGGTGACGGGAGCCTGTGGCCACAGCGTGGGGGAATACAGTGCGCTTTACGCTGCGGGTGCGATCTCGCTGGAGACGCTTTTCCGCACCCTCCATTTTCGCGCCAGCACCATGGATGCGGTCAGCAAAAGGCAGAAGGGCGCGATGATTGCGCTGAAGGGGGCGGATTTTGCCGCCCTGAGCAACATCATCACCCGCTACGGGTTTGAGCTGGATATTAGCTGTGATAATACCCCGCGTCAGCAAGTTATCGGCGGGACACCGGCTGCGCTTAGCGAGTTCGCTAAGGTGCTGGTGGACGAAGGCTATGAGCCGATTAAGCTCGGCGTCAGCGGCGCGTGGCACACGCGTTTGATGGAAGAGGGCGTACAGCTGATGCGCGATTTTCTCGCCGGACAGCCTTTCACCTCACCCGCGTACGACGTGCTGATGAACGTGACGGGCAAAATAGAAATCGTTCCGGAGGCCATTAAGGAAAACCTCTCGCTGCACCTGACCCACACGGTCAAATGGCGTGAATCCATGACGCGGTTTATCGAACAGCCAGGCAGCCCGCTGTTCCTGGAGATGAGTAACAAACCTTATCTTGGCCAAATGCTGAATGATTTCGTCGGTTTTAATGCCGAACGCGTTCTGCACTGTAGAAAAGCATTAGAGATGTAAAGGTCGAGATATGATTCCAGATTATTTAACGTTCATTCGCTTTCAGGATAAAAGGAACCTTCTTTTTATCTATATCGTGACGTTTGTGCTGCTGGGCTTTTACTGGAAAAATGCCGGGTTCTCCTTTACCCGACAGGATGTCTGGCTGGCGAGCGCTATTTTTGCGCTGATACTGTATAGCTTCACTGCCGACCTCAAGGCGTTCTGGGCGTACAAGTGCGTGGTTAAGAATGTCGACTTGTCCATTTTTCTCAAGAAAGAGGCCCGGCCGACGGCTCCGATTGTTTACGATCCTCTCGTTGCTATGGTTATCGCCACGCTGGTTTTCGCTGGCATTAGTGCACTGATGCTTACCCTGGCTCAGCCGGACATCGTGCTGCTGACGCTGACCATCGTTGCCCCGCTGATTATCTGGGGAATGTTCGCCGCGATGCGCACGATCTACATTCGACAGGTCATCGCATCGACAAGGGATAAAGGGAAATATAAGCGTTTGTCCCAGTATCTGGCCATCGCCATTACCCTGTCCATCGTGATGAACCTGCTGACAATAAGTCCCTTACGTAACAGTGAGCAATTTGAGCGCTATGGCCGGTACTTCACCCTCGAGTCCATCATTACCATGCTGGTGCTTTGTGCGGTGGTGCTGGCAATCAATCTTCTGTTTTTACGGTTCACGAAGCGATATATCTTTTTGGGGCACCTTTTCCTTAACGAGATCGATCTCTTTTTCTCTCCGGCGATCCCCTGGCGGGCTTTGTCTGAGAAACCGCTGTGGCTGAGGCTGGTGATGCTGTTGTGTGTGGAGTTTGCCTGGTCGGCGATTGTCGGATTGCTGCTTACCCTGCTCGGATGGAAGGTATGGTTTGAAGTGTACTTCCTGCTCAGCTACCTCCCTTGCCTGGCCTATTACGCTCTCCATACGTGGTGGAAATGGCATAACGATTTCATGATGTCGAGCGATATGTATCTGCGCTGGGCGGAGATCGATAAAGAAAACCCGCTGTGGTAAGACGTCAGAGGCAATAAAAAAGCCAGACCGTCATTACTGACGGTCTGGCTTTTTATCAGATCGATACGATTCAGGTTATTCGCATCCAGGACAGCATCATCGCGGCGCTGGCAATAACATTTACGTTGGAAATGTATCCGTCATAGCGATTATTAATGGCGGAGAGCTGGTTGTTAAAGTGGTCGTTTTCAGCGGTCAAAACGTCAAGCAGCGTTCGTTTGCCCAGGTGATACCACTGCTGGTAGAACATCTGACGCACGCGGTCTGTTTCGCCTGAGAGACGATCGTAGTCATCGGCGCGCAGGAATGACGAATCACGGACCTGCACCTGATAGTTGATTTGATACTCCAGGTCGCGGTAACTCACCTCATACTGCTGCTGCGCGACGTTAGCTTTGGCGCGGGCCGTCATCTGAGCGGCACGCTGAGAGCCGCCGCTAAACGCTTCCCATTCGACGTTAAGGCCGGTATACCAGCCGCTTTCGTTTCCGTTGCTGTCTTTGGCTGTGCTTTTAGATACCACCCAGTTGACCTGCGGCAGCGCCGCGGCCTTAATGCTCTCCGCTTCATATTCCGCAGCGCGGACTTTTGCTTGCAGGTTCAGCATCATCGGGTTCTTATCCAGCGACGCAATGGCGACCGATGCCGGAATAATCGTATCCTGCCAGTTGAGATCGTCTGGTAGCGATGGCTCTGCGCCAAGCAGGCGCACCAGCTTAATTTTACTCGCGCTCAGCTGATGTTCGATATTGTCCATGCTCGCTTGTGCAGACATCAGTTTCGCTTTTGCCTGTACCAGTTCGCTCTCTCTGCCGCGGTCCGCCTGGGTAATTTGCGACAGCATATTAACCAGCTCTTTCATCCGACCAACGTAATGCTTCGCCACTATTCGGCTTTGCTCATAGCGGCTCATATTCATCAGTTCAGACACGGTGTTATAGGCCAGCTGCTCCCGGGAATACTCTTTTGAATAACGAGCGGCCTTGGCCGTCTCCAGCGAGTTATCCACCTGATTACCGATCCTGCCCCAGTCGATGATCGGGGTATTAACGGATACGGTTCCGCTGGAGTCGCTAAAATGCGTGTTGTTGGAAGAAGCCTGCCGATCTCCGCCCATCGTCGTCAACGGCGAGGTTACGCCCAGCCGCACCTGGGGCAAACGCTGGCCTTTGACCTGATCCACCATATAATCCGAGGCCAGAACCTCAGAGGAGGCTGCACGAAGTTCGGGGCTGTACGCCAGCGCTCTTGCGACCATGCTGCGAAGAAACTCCCGCGAATCACTGGTGCTGGTGCCGTTGAAGTTGCCTTGCACCATGCCGCTGGTGGCGCGACTATTTGCCGACGCGCTGTGGCGACGAACTGTGGCATAGGCCGGATCGGGCTCATAGTATTCGGTGACGGCCGGGAAGAAGTCGTAATTCTTTTTCAGTGCTGCCCTGTTACCCGCCGTGCTTTGCGGCTTCGACATTGGCGCTGCGGCCTGCTGTGCGGTGGCATAACGCTCAGGTTGCGGCGCGGAGAAGGCCCGAGTCGGCACGGCTTTGGACGTACTGGCATATTGCGACTGCGTGCGCATAGAAGGCAAGGATGTGGCAGGCGCGGCATTCTGAGAACGCGCGCGTGCTACCGGCTGCGTTTGCGATGCGCGGTTTAGTTCTGACTGCGTGCGCATAGGTGGCAGCGAGGCCGGGATGTTTTTGATCTGCGCCGCGTCAGCCGCGTGAAGCGGGGTGACAAAAGAAGAGCAGGGCAAACAGAGTGCAACCGCGGCTGCAACCCTGGCCCAACGGCGCTCTTTACGTGCCTTAACCATAAAATTATCTCTCCCTGAATGCTTCACGCGCTTTCAGTATTGGTTTGAGGATGTAAGACAAAATGGTCTTCTCCCCGGTTCTGATTTCAACGTTTGCCACCATCCCCGGAATGATCGGGAACGCTTTATCTTTAACCTGTAGCGCCGCCCGGTTTGTACGGACAAAGACCCGGTAATAGGTCGAATCACCACGTCCCTGACGGGCTTTCTCTTCATCAATTAGCGTGTCTGAACTCAGGTGTTCGACGACGCCGGTCAGGCCGCCGTAAATGGCGTAGTCGTAGGCGGTAATTTTTACCGTCGCGGGAAGACCCGGATGAATAAATGCCACATCAGAGGGTTTAATTTTGGCTTCGACCAGCAGGTTATCTTCGAGCGGAATAATGGTCATGATCTCCGCTCCCTGCTGTATAACTCCGCCGCGCGTGGTCACGCGGATATTGTTTACCGTGCCGCGCACGGGGGCGACAACGGTAGTACGGTTCATCACGTCCTGACGTCCGCGCAGGATCTCCTCCGCCTGCGCCAGTTCAGATTCCAGACGGTTTAGCTCGCTGTTGGCATCAGAGCGGAAGCGGTTGGTCCGTTCGGCAATTTGCAGGCTGAACTCGTTGGCCTGACGCTTGAGGCGCAGGATCTCCACATCGGACATCAGCCCTTTGCGAGCCAGCGGCTCGGAAAGGCTGACCTCGTTTTGCGCCAGTGCCAGGCTGCGCTGCAATGCCTGTACGCTTTCATTCAGGGTTTTGAGGCGCGCGTTATAGGCCTGCGTCTCATCACGCACAATGGACTCAATTCCTGCAATTTCCGGCGGGAAGGTCAGGGGAGTGTCATAGGCTTCAGCCCTGAGACGAGCAATGCTGCCCTTCAGCCCCTGAACTTTTGAAAGCGATTCACCGTAGCTGGCGCCGGCACGCGTGGGGTCGATTTTCAGCAGGATTTGTCCTTTCTCGACAATATCGCCCTCCTGAACGTTCAGCTCCTCAAGAATGCCCCCCTCCAGGCTCTGAATAAGCTGCTCACGGCTGGCCGGGATGACTTTTCCATCGCCACGCGTAATCTCTTCAACGCGAGCGAAATGTGCCCACACCAGCGCGACGACGACAACCATCGTGATGGTATAGAGCATGATCATGCTGAAAGGGGTTTTCTGCGCGATCAGGGCGCCCTGCAGGTCATGCATGAATTTCAGATCGTCCGCTTTTACCTTTCCTGTCGGCTGCGGTTTTTGCACCGCCAGCGCTGTTTTTCCGGCGCCGCCCTCAATTTTTCTCAACGCCGTGGAGGAAGCTCCCGCTCCGCTATCGGCCTCTCCTTTTGAGGCGTTCTGATTCACATCGTCCTCGTTCATCATCCCTTCACACCTTGTTCCTGTTGCTTTTCTTCAACCGAATGCATCGTTTGTTTTTTCTTCAGCACGTTCTCATTCAGGCTTTCCATGACCCGATCTTTTGCCCCGTCTTTCACAACGTGCCCGTCTTCCAGCACAATCAGGCGTTCAACCAGACTGAGTACGGACATGCGATGCGTGACAATGATCAGCGTTTGCCCCTTTGTGGCCTCTTTTAACCGCCGCAGGAATAACGTCTCCGTCATCGCATCCATGGAGCTGGTCGGTTCATCCATCAGTAAAATCTTCGGCCTTAGCAACAGGCAGCGGGCCAGTGCAACGAGCTGCTTTTGTCCACCCGACAGGCAGTTCCCCATTTCACCAATGGGCATGTCAAAACCCAGCGGGTGTCTGGCTGCGACCTGATCCAGCCCGGTCAGGCGAACCACGCGCAGAAACTCTTCCGTGCTTACGCCCGGGTTGCCAATAATGATGTTATGACGCAGCGTGCCGTAAAAAAGACGGCAGTCTTGCCCGACATAGCCTACGGCCGCACGCCAGTCCGCCGGATCAACCTGGGTTGCATCAACTTCATCAATGAATATCTGCCCGCTGCTCTGCTGATACAGGCGCGCCATCACCCGCAGCAGGGTAGACTTCCCGCTGCCGATCCTGCCCAGAATCGCAATCTGCTCACCGGCTTCAATATTGATATTGATATTCTCGAGAATGCGCGGGGCTACCATCATTCCCGGCACTGGATAGGTGAACCCCACTTTGTGCAGGCGCATGCTGCCCGTGAAATTCGGCGTTGGTAGATAGGTAATTAAGGAATCGCGTTCAGTGGGGGTATCCATCAGCTGGTTAAGCGATTTCAGGGCCGTTTTGGCATGCTGATAACGCAACGCCAGCCCGACAACGGATGCCAGCGGGGCGAGAGAACGGCTGGAAAGGATCACTACGCCAATCATGGCGCCCATCGTGAGCTCGCCCGCGTGGATCAAATACACACCCAGCACAACAATACAGACCGTGGTAATTTGCTGAACGAAGGAGACAAAATTGGTTGTCAGCATGGAAAGGTTGCGGGTTTTCATGGAGGAAGCGGCAGCCAGCGCGCTGAAATCATCCCAGCGCTTTTGCATAACGCCTTCACCCTGCGCAGCTTTCAGGGCTTCAAGTCCCTCAATGCTTTCAATCAGCAGGCCTTGCTTGAGCGAAATCTCGCGAACGTTTTCTTCCATATAGCGACCCAGCGGCCACTGAATAACGATGCTGGCAATTAAAATGAGCGGCATTGCCACCAGGGGCACCACGGCAAGCGGACCGCCAATCATATAAATGATGAACATGAACAGCACGCAGAAGGGCAGGTCGGACAGCGTGGCGAGCGTCGCAGAGGTAATAAAATCCCGTACTGCCTCAAAATCGCGCAGCTGGTTAGCGAAGGTCCCGGAAGACTGTGGTTTATATTCCATGCGCATAGACATCACCTGGCGAAAAAGCTTCGCGCCCAGGATCAGGTCTGCCTTTTTCCCCGCGATATCGATCAGGTATGCGCGGATCTGGCGGCTGGAAAACTCAAATATATTGGCAATCACGACGCCAATAGCCAGCGACCAGAGGGTGACATAGGCCTGCGTCGGGATCACCCGGTCATAGACGTTCATCGTAAAGAAGGTGCCAGCCAGCGTAAGTATATTTGCCAGCAGTGCCGCCAGCGCAGCGCTGTAAAAATAGTGGCGGTAGCGCCACAGCGTAGAATAAAGCCAGTGACCTTCATTCTGCGCTTTCGGTAAGAGAAGATCGTCGGCACGCGCATCCAGACTGGGTTTTGGCGTGGTGACAAGGGCATAGCCGCCGTAAACTTCCAGCAAATCAGCCGCTGAAACGGTAAGTATTCCTTCGTTTTCAGGCACCACGATCTGATAGGTGAATTGTCCGCGTTTACCGTTACGCGCGGTAATAATGCAATACGTTCCATCTTTGCGGGCGATCAGCAGCGGAAAGAGCCAGGACGATATTGAATTAAGATCGCGTTTTACCCAGCCAGCAGATATCCCCATCTGGTCGAGCATACGCAAAGCCATTTCCGGCTCAAGCTTGTCGCTTTTCGGCAAGCCAGCGTAAAGAACTTCTTTGCTGGCATACTTAGCGTGATGTGCACAAAGCCATTCAACACCCCACAGAAGAGAATCTTTTCTGGGTTCTTCAATATTATTGAAATCGTGCTCTGAATTAACTTTTACGGTGGAAAGATGCGTATTCATTATCGAATCCAGACCTGTAGTTACGTTCCTTACTTTAAAAATAAAGTGAAGGCATGCTATTAAAATTGACCAAGAACATCCGTAAGTACGAAGTTTATGGCTGATGGTTATAGTGAAATTACAAGCGCTGGCAATATCGTAGTGTAAAGTTAGCCGTATATGTACACAATAAAGATAAACCACTGCATGATTAAGAATATTATATGTGGATTGATCCAGGTTTATGTTTTTTCAGGTTTTTTGAACTGAGGGTTAACTGGCGAGCCTTGAAATAGGTACGCCCAGCTTGTTCTCGATTCTTATCTTCATGGCGTAAATGTTTTTAACATTTGTAGCATTCTTCATGGCTATCTTTTTCGGGAGTTGTCCCTTATACAATTCAGAAAACAGGGCGTATTCATTTGCACTAAGTTTGGCTTTCTTCTCCGAAGGTCGCGTTATCTTGCCAAGGAACGACTGGCGAATTTTAAATTTTATATCATCAATAATATCATCATGAAAAATGACGGTGCTGATTATTGTTTCGCTTGTGTCGTTATAAAACCAGTAATGGGCAATCGCGGCCATCTTTTTATCAGTTATCAGGATCAGTCTTGCGTTTTTAAAACGATCTAACCAGCTGTTTGTTAAGAAAAAATTTATATTCTTATAGTTAAAATCAATGACTACAATGGGTTGAGAAATGATTTTAACCGTAATGTTCTTAAAGTATTGTAATATACCTTCTATCAAAAAAGAGTTATTTTCAGGCCAGATATAAAATTCAGAACCATTACACTCGCCCTGTTGTTCAGTACGAAAAGAAGGAAAAACACATTTATTCATACACCCATAGCAGCGCATAGTGTTGTCGTTGTGCTCAATATGTCTAATAGTAACGATATCCATGTGATAAAACTCTATGCGTTAAAATTATAAATGTTAAATCTACTATAATATATCAATATTTATATTAATAATGCATTAAGGAAAAAAACGAGTTGTGATGAGATAAAGCATCGTTTATCCAGGAATTTTCTACAGAAATTAATCCCCATCCGTGATTGTCGATTTTTTTACGCAATACCATTTAAGGCTAATTCACCAGGCGGGTGATAGAAACTCCCAGTTTGCGCTCAATTCTGTTTTTCATGGCATAGGTGTTTTTGACGCTAGTACCGTTCTGATACGCGATTTTTTTAGGTGTCCATCCATTGAACAAGAACGAAAACAGGCTGAATTCATTCTGGCTCAGTTTTGGCCTACTCCCGGATGGTTTGATCGTTTTTGCCAGGAACGTTTTCTTCAGTTTCGTGGCAACCTCCTCAGCGGAATCATCATAAAAGATAATAGAGCTGATGGTGGTCTCTAACGTATCGTTATAGAACCAGTAATGGGCAATCGCCGTCATCTTTTTGTCAGTGACGAGGATAAGGCGCATATTTTTGAATTGTTCGAGCCAGCTATCGTTCAGAAAATAGGTGATATTTTTATGGCTAAAATCAATAATCACGACTGGCTGAGAAATATATTTGTCGCTCACACATTCAAAATAGTGCCGGATACCTTCTACAAGGTAAGAATTGTTATCAGGCCAAATATAGCATTCAAGTCCTGTGCAGGTTTTACGAGCGCACGCTTCAGCGTCACCAAACAGGCATTTTTTCACACAACCATAGCAATGCATCGACGGCGTGTGGCTCACCTGCTGACCATCATTATGAGATAAATAAATAGAGTTATTAGTGTGAAATAACATATTACACCTTATACGCGATGATTAAGCACGATATTAGTTTTGGACGAAGCATCAACCTCGTCGTTTGATGTGAGGCATCATACTGAATACCTGGTATAAGTCTTAATTAAATAGTCTGAACACACCTTTTCAGGCTGCATTTAAGATTTAAGTCTATATTTTTCAAGTGCTTACATGTTTTCTTAAATGGCCGATTTACGGGTTTTAGGGTTATTGTTCTTCTGTTTTGTTAATGGGTGGTTATTTGTTTTCACTTGGTAATGCTATTGCAATTAACATAATGTTAAACATTGAAGGACTAAACTTTATAAGGTTGGAATAGAATGTTTCGATAAAAAGAAAAGAGGGGGTGGGCGGGAACGTCAGATTCAGTGTGAATGTAAATATTGCTTATTTACCAGGTCGCGCATTAGGTTCTCGTACGACCTGGCTAAAGTAAACGACGATGTCCTTTATTTATTTTCTATGCTAAAACGATCGGCATCCTGCCAGGCCGGAAACTTCTCGCGATATTCCGTTAGCGCAGTTAACGAAAGCTCGGCGTCAATTCGCGTGGCCTGATGCGGCTCGGCTGTAGCAATAATTTCTCCCTGCGGGCTTATTACCCGGCTGTCGCCGCGATAATGGTGTCCGTTACCATCCGTGCCTACGCGGTTACATCCCACAATATAAGCCTGGTTTTCAATTGCCCGCGCCGTTAATAACGCCTGCCAGTGAAGTGAACGTGGCGCAGGCCAGTTGGCAACATACAGCGCCAGGTCGTAATCGTTGCGGTTGCGGGACCAGACGGGGAAGCGCAGGTCATAACAGACCAGCGGCAAAATACGCCAGCCGCGCCATTCAAACACCACGCGTTCGTTTCCGGCTACATAATGTTGATGCTCATCCGCCATGCGGAACAGGTGGCGCTTATCGTAAAAATGGACTTTTCCTTCCGGCTCGACCAGCAGGAAGCGGTTGACCGGCCCGCTTTCGGTCTGGAGGGCGACGCTACCGGCAATCAGCGCGTTTGTCTCCTGCGCTTTGGCGTGCATCCAGGCCACAACCTCGTCCTGCGGCATCGACTGTTTTGCAGCCTCCATCGCAAAACCCGTGGTGAACATCTCCGGCAGGACAATCACATCGCGACCGCTAATCTCTTCGAGCTGGCGATCGAAATGGCGAAGGTTGGCTGGACCGTCCATCCAAACTAAAGGCTGCTGCAAAACAGAAATCTTCAAACCAGGCACGATACCGACTCCTTAAAAGATCGCTTTTTGACACTTTAGCACGTCATTACGAGAAAATGTGGCATTAAAAAACCCCGCACGGAGCGGGGTTGATGGACGCTGAACGTCTTATGCGGCTTCAGGTTTGCGGTGCTTCTCCGGCAGCTTTACCGGCTGTGTCGCCAGCTCTTCTGGTTCGAAATCATCCACGTTAATACTGCGCAGACGGCTCTCTTCGGCTTTCACCAGAATCGCAGCTTCGCTGTTGTCGATGATGCCACCCGCCAGCGCCTGTTTTGCCAGCTCATCCAGTCGTGTAAACGGCAGATTTTTGCCCAGCTGTTTGCAGATCTTCTGGTGAATCGGGTCGGCGGCCATCACGTCAAGCAGCGCCTCTTCCAGCAAACCTACCGGGTTATGCGGGGTAGGTGCCAGATATTGACCCCGACCAATACGAGAGCGGGTTGCGCTCGGTACCTGGAGGATCTTCGCTACCTTGTGATCCAGCTTGTCGGACGGCGCCAGGTGATGACGACCGGTCGGGAAGATCACGACGCGCAGGGCACCTGCCACGAAGCGGTTCGGGAAGTTCGCCAGCAGATCGTCAATTGCCTGTTCGGCCTGATACATCGCATCCTGCACGCCCCAGTGCACCAGCGGCAGATCCGCTTCCTGACGGCCTTCATCGTCGTAGCGTTTCAGCACCGCAGAGGCCAGGAAGATCTGGCTCAGCACATCACCCAGACGGGCGGAGATGCGCTCGCGACGCTTCAGGCTACCGCCCAGCACCGCCATGGAAACGTCAGACAGCAGAGCCAGGTTGGCGCTCAGACGGTTAAGGTGCTGGTAGTAACGTTTGGTCGCATCACCGGTTGGCGTCGCGCTGGTCAGCCCGCGCGTCAGGCCCAGCCAGAAGCTGCGCACCTTGTTACTGCCGACGTGACCGATATGTTTGAACAGCAGCTTGTCGAAGGCATCCACATCATTATTCTGAGCGGCAGCCATCTCTTCCAGCACGTACGGATGGCAGCGAATGGCGCCCTGACCGAAGATCATCATGCTGCGGGTCAGGATGTTTGCCCCTTCAACAGTGATGGCAATCGGAGCGCCCTGATAGCTGCGTGCCAGGAAGTTGCCTTCACCGAGCATGATCCCTTTACCGCCTGCGATATCCATTGCATCAATAATTGACTGCTGTGCACGGTGGGTACAGTGGTATTTCACAATTGCCGACAGCACGGCGGGTTTTTCGCCCAGCATAATTCCGTAGGTAATCAGCGAGGCTGCGGCGTCCATCACGTATGCATTGCCCGCAATACGCGCCAGCGGCTCTTCGATACCTTCCATCTTGCCGATGGAGATTTTGAACTGACGGCGGATATGCGCGTAAGCCCCAATCCCCATCGCCACCGATTTCAGACCGCCGGTTGAGTTCGACGGCAGGGTAATGCCGCGGCCCACAGACAGACATTCTACCAGCATACGCCAGCCCTGACCGGCCATTTTCGGGCCACCGATGATGTAATCAATCGGGACAAAGATATCCTGACCGCGGGTAGGACCGTTCTGGAACGGTACGTTCAGCGGGAAGTGACGGCGACCAATCTCAACACCTGGGGTCGAGGTTGGGATCAGCGCACAGGTAATGCCCAGATCTTCTTCACCGCCCAGCAGTTTTTCCGGGTCAGAGAGTTTGAACGCCAGGCCCAGCACCGTGGCGATAGGCGCGAGGGTGATATAACGTTTGTTCCAGGTCAGGCGCATGCCCAGCACCTGCTGGCCCTGCCACTCGCCCATGCAAACCACGCCGGTATCGGGGATCGCGCCGGCATCAGAGCCCGCCTCCGGGCTGGTCAGCGCGAAGCACGGAATTTCCTGGCCACGCGCCAGACGCGGCAGGTAGTGATCTTTCTGCTCTTCTGTACCGTAATGCTGTAACAGCTCGCCCGGGCCTAAGGAGTTTGGCACGCCAACGGTAATCGCCAGGATCCCGGAGACACCCGCCAGTTTTTGCAGCACGCGAGCCTGAGCGTAAGCGGAGAATTCCAGACCGCCATACTCTTTCTTAATGATCATCGCGAAGAAGCGATGCTCTTTCAGGTATGCCCACAGCTCAGGCGGCAGGTCGGCCATTTCGTGAGTGATGGCAAAGTCGTTTGCCATGCGGCACGCTTCTTCTACCGGACCATCAATAAAGGCCTGTTCTTCGGCGGTCAGACGCGGCTGTGGATAGTTGTGAAGCTTTTTCCAGTCCGGGTTGCCCTGGAACAGATCGCCTTCCCACCAGGTCGTACCGGCGTCAATCGCTTCTTTCTCTGTACGCGACATCGGCGGCATCACTTTACGGAATCCCCTGAACACCGGCACAGAGATCATCGACTTACGCATCGGCGTCAGGTTAAACGGCAGTAAAATGATGGCCAGGGGAACAAGAACCCAGATATTCCACAGGCCAGCGACGCCAAGTGCAGCCGTCCAGGCCAGAAGAATCAGGCTACTCAGGAATAAACTGACACGGTGATAGAACAACACACCGAGCAGTACAACGGTTGCGAGAATGCTCAAAATCATCATAAAGAAAAGCTCCCTTGCTTGTAGGAGGTCTGACCACTTGTGATGATATGGTTGTAGTTGATGTCATTTCCTTTAGCAATGTGTTTACAAAATAATTACAACCTGGTTCACATTGTTCGCGTTTTAGCCGGCACAAAAAATCAAAACGCCGGACGATTCGCATGGCTTTAGCTTCTCGCTTTTACTGCTATCCGGTACACTCCACTGTGTTATTTCATCAATACTGAAGGATTATCCTCATGTACCAGGATCTTATTCGTAACGAACTGAACGAAGCGGCGGAAACGCTGGCGAACTTTCTGAAAGATGATGCCAATATTCACGCTATTCAGCGCGCGGCGGTCCTGCTTGCCGACAGCTTCAAAGCCGGCGGTAAAGTGCTCTCCTGCGGTAACGGCGGTTCCCACTGTGACGCCATGCACTTCGCCGAAGAGCTGACCGGACGCTATCGCGAAAACCGTCCGGGCTACCCGGCGATTGCGATTTCCGACGTGAGCCACATCTCCTGTGTAGGCAACGACTTTGGTTACGACCACATCTTTTCCCGCTACGTTGAAGCCGTAGGCCGTGAAGGCGATGTGCTTCTCGGTATCTCCACGTCCGGTAACTCCGCTAACGTGATCAAAGCGATCGCCGCCGCGCGTGAGAAGGGCATGAAAGTGATCACCCTGACCGGGAAAGATGGCGGTAAGATGGACGGTACAGCGGACATTGAAATCCGCGTTCCACACTTCGGTTATGCCGATCGCGTTCAGGAAATTCACATCAAAGTGATCCACATCCTGATCCAATTGATCGAAAAAGAGATGGTTAAGTAAGACTTCGCTGGGGGGCGCCGGTGCCCCCCGCTGTTGTGGAGGTGATCTATGTGCGAACTGCTCGGGATGAGCGCCAATGTGCCAACCGATATCTGCTTTAGTTTTACCGGGCTGGTTCAGCGCGGTGGAGGAACCGGGCCGCATAAAGACGGCTGGGGCATTACCTTCTACGAAGGCAAAGGATGCCGCACGTTTAAAGATCCACAGCCCAGCTTTAACTCACCCATTGCCAGACTGGTGCAGGACTATCCTATTAAATCCTGTTCGGTGATCGCCCATATCCGCCAGGCCAATCGCGGCGAAGTGGCGCTGGAAAATACCCATCCGTTTACCCGTGAACTGTGGGGCCGTAACTGGACCTATGCGCACAACGGGCAGCTCTCGGGCTATAAATCACTGGAAACCGGCAATTTTCGTCCTGTCGGTGAAACGGACAGCGAAAAAGCATTTTGCTGGCTGCTGCACAAGCTGACCGAGCGCTACCCCCGTACGCCCGGCAACATGACCGCCGTTTTTAAATACATAGCGTCACTGGCGTCTGAGTTACGCGAGAAGGGCGTCTTTAATATGCTGCTGTCTGACGGGCGCTACGTGATGGCGTTCTGCTCGACAAATCTGTTCTGGATCACCCGACGTGCGCCGTTTGGCGTCGCCACGCTGCTCGATCAGGATGTGGAAATTGATTTTCAGAAGGAGACCACACCGAACGATGTGGTCACTGTCATTGCAACGCAGCCACTGACGGGCAACGAAACCTGGCAAAAGATCATGCCAGGCGAGTGGGCGCTATTTTGTCTCGGGGACCGCGTAATTTGACGCCAGCTGCGGCTGAACCACTTCATGGCTGAGCGGTTTACTCACCACATAACGGCCATTGACGATGGACACCACCGGCGGCTTATGGGTCTGCTCGAAGTAGTCATAGCCCGGTTTTAGCTGTTTCCAGAAATCTGTGTAAACAGAGTACTTATGGCGTGCCATGTTCGCATCCGTCATACGGAACGGATAGATGCTGACCTGAACATTCGGCTGACCGAAGACCAGTGCGCCCGTGACAAACTGGAAGATTTCATCAATGCCGGAATCCGTCATCGCATAACAGCCGACAGACACGCAGGCGCCGTGGATCATCAGGTATTTCCCTTCGTAACCGTGCGCACGGTCGAAGGCATTGGGGAAACCGATGTTAATCGCTTTATAGAAGCGGCTGTCCGGTTTTAGCTGGTTACGCTGAACGTTGTAAAACCCTTCCGGACTTTTGAAGTCACCCTGCCGCTGTTTCGGCCCCAGCCCGCCAGAATAGTTACAGATTTTGTAGCTATCGAGCAGCTGATACGTCTCGCCCATTTTGACAAACAGATCGAGTGTGCGCTCTTCCTTGAAGATTTGAATATAAACCGGGGATCCCATCAACTGCTGTTTATACTCTTTACTGATCGGCGTCGTTGAACTATTACTGCCAAGCAGCCCGGCAAACGACATGCACGGTATCAGAAGCATCGCAATGAACAATGCGATTTTACGCATACTACTGGTTCCTTGATAAAACAATGACCAACTTGCCAGAACGGCAAAAGACACCCGAAATCAGACTAATCTGGACAGGAGCGCTCACATTAGCACCGATGGAGATTTTCGCAAGAGCCAACCTTTGCGTTTACAAATTAGTTTTACTTTATAACCCATTCACATTGTCCTGACTCCAGGAACTTTGCGCAATAGCTCGCATTTCGGCGCGCCAGACGGCGGATTTGCTGCCCCTGGCAGGGCCTAAAATGGTACACTCCGGCCTCTCTGGATTGTTGTTCATGGATACCTGCTAACCACATGTTTAGAATCAGAAAAGGACTCGATCTGCCAATCTCTGGCGTGCCTGAACAGCACGTTACCACCGGCGCCAGTATTCATCATGTCGCCATTGTAGGTGATGATTACGTGGGCATGCGTCCTGCGATGCTGGTACAGGAAGGCGATCGCGTAATAAAAGGCCAGGCACTCTTCGAGGATAAAAAAAATCCTGGCGTTATGTTTACAGCCCCAGCCAGCGGCACCGTTGTTGCCATCCATCGTGGTGAGCGTCGCGTCCTGCAATCGGTTGTTATTCAAATTGAAGGTGATGAGAAACGCGAATTTGCGCGTTTTGACGCCGCCGATCTCGCCACCCTCAGCCACGACGTGGTGCAGACGCAACTGCTGGAGTCGGGACTGTGGACGGCGCTTCGCACGCGGCCCTATAGCAAAACGCCCGTGCCAGGCACTGTGCCGGCCGCTATCTTCGTTACGGCCATCGACACCAACCCGCTCAGCGCAGATCCGCAGCCTCTTATCCTGGCGGAACGAAAAGCTTTCGATGCCGGCCTCACCGTGTTAACACGCCTGACGCCGGGCAAAGTGCATGTCTGCCAGGCCAGCGGCGGTAAGCTGGGCGGTCATCCGCAAGGGCAGGTGGCCTTTAATGAATTTGCCGGCCCGCATCCGGCGGGGCTGGTGGGAACGCATATTCATTTCCTGGAGCCGGTAAGCCTGACGAAACAGGTCTGGCATCTTAATTATCAGGACGTGATCGCTATCGGTAAGCTGTTCACCACGGGTGAGCTGTGCGCAGAACGCATTATTGCCATCGGCGGCCCTCAGGCAACCCAACCGCGTCTGGTTCGCACGCTGCTTGGGGCTGACCTGACGGCGCTGTTGGCTGGCGAAACGAAAGAGGGTGAAAACCGTATTATTTCCGGTTCGGTGCTGAGCGGCAGGCACGCGACAGGCCCGATGGCCTGGCTGGGTCGTTTCCATCTTCAGGTGAGTGTGGTGCTTGAAGGACGCGATAAAGAGCTGTTCGGCTGGGTACTGCCTGGCGCAGAAAAATACTCGGTAACCCGCACCACGCTCGGCCACTTCCTGCGTCATAAGCTGTTTAACTTCTCCACCAGCACCAACGGCGGTGAGCGCGCCATGGTTCCGATTGGCAACTACGAACGCGTGATGCCGCTGGATATTCTGCCCACCGTGCTGCTGCGGGATCTCCTGGCCGGTGATACCGACGGTGCCCAGGCGCTGGGCTGTCTGGAGCTGGACGAAGAAGATCTGGCGCTGTGTACCTATGTGTGTCCAGGTAAATACGAATATGGACCCGTATTGCGCGAGGTGTTAACCCGCATTGAGCAGGAAGGATAAACATGGGCTTAAAACACCTCTTTGAAAAAATTGAGCCGCACTTTACCGAAGGGAAGCTCAAAAAGTACTACCCGCTGTATGAAGCGACAACGACCATTTTCTACACGCCGGGTCTGGTAACGAAAGGCGCGGCGCACGTTCGCGACGCCATCGACCTCAAGCGAATGATGATTCTGGTCTGGTTTGCGGTCTTCCCGGCCATGTTCTGGGGGATGTATAACGTTGGGTTGCAAACTATTCCGGCGCTGCACCATATGTATGATGCAGAGCAGCTGGCGCAGGTGATTCAGTCTGACTGGCACTATCGTCTGGCACAGTCGCTGGGGGTGAGCTTTGCGGCAGATGCCGGCTGGATCAGCATGATGACGCTGGGCGCTGTCTTCTTCCTCCCCATCTATATGACTGTCTTTATCGTGGGCGGTTTCTGGGAGGTGCTGTTCGCCATTATTCGCAAACATGAGATCAACGAGGGCTTCTTTGTTACCTCTATTCTGTTTGCGCTGATTGTTCCGCCAACGCTGCCGCTCTGGCAGGCGGCGATGGGGATCAGCTTTGGCGTGGTGATTGCCAAGGAGATCTTCGGCGGGACCGGACGCAACTTCCTCAACCCGGCGCTGGCAGGACGCGCGTTCCTGTTCTTTGCTTATCCGGCGCAAATCTCGGGCGACCTGGTGTGGACGGCAGCAGACGGATTCTCCGGCGCGACGCCACTTTCACAGTGGGCGGCTGGCGGCGGCGAAACGCTGGTCAATAATGCAACCGGACAGCCTGTCACCTGGTTTGATGCGTTTATCGGCAATATTCCAGGCTCCATCGGTGAAGTGTCTACCCTGATGATTTTGATCGGCGGGGCTATCATCCTCTTTGGCCGCGTGGCGTCCTGGCGCATTGTCGCTGGCGTCATGCTCGGGATGGTACTCACCGCCACGCTTTTCAACTTCATTGGTTCAGACACAAACCCGATGTTCTCCATGCCGTGGTACTGGCACCTTGTGCTGGGAGGCTTTGCGTTTGGCATGATGTTCATGGCCACCGATCCGGTCTCGGCTTCGTTTACCGACAGAGGTAAATGGTGTTACGGCGCGCTCATTGGGGTGATGTGTGTACTGATTCGCGTGGTCAACCCGGCTTATCCGGAAGGGATGATGTTGGCCATTCTGTTTGCCAATCTGTTTGCGCCGCTGTTCGACTACCTGGTCGTGCGCGCCAACATTAAGCGGAGGAAGGCGCGTGGCTGAGATCAAAAATAACGACAGCATCAGCAAAACGCTGCTGGTGGTGCTGGTACTGTGTCTGGTTTGTTCCATTGTCGTGGCCGGTTCTGCCGTAGGGTTAAAACCTCTCCAGCAGGAACAACGAGCGCTGGATAAACAGCGTAACATCCTGGCCGTGGCTGGACTGATACAGGAAGGCATGACGAAGGATGACGTCGCAGCGGTGTTTGCCGAACGTATTACCGCACGGCTGGTGGATTTAAAAACCGGGGAGTTAATGGATAAAGACCCGGCGAAATACAACCAGGCGCTGGCGCTAAAAGATCCGCAAATGAGCACCACGCTTGACGCCTCGCAGGATCCGGCAGGCATTAAGCGCCGCAGCAATGTCGCGGAGATTTACCTCGTCCGTGACGAGCAAAAACGCATTCAGAAAATCGTGTTGCCCATCTATGGCAACGGTTTATGGTCAATGATGTACGCCTTTGTGGCGCTGGATACCGACGGCCGTACGGTTAAAGGCATTACTTATTACGATCAGGGCGAAACGCCGGGGCTGGGGGGCGAAGTTGAGAACCCTAATTGGCGGGCACAGTTTGTTGGTAAAAAAGTGCTCGACGACAACGGCCAGCCTGCGCTGAAGGTGGTAAAAGGGGGCGCGCGTCCCGGCGATGAATTTGCCGTTGATGGCCTTTCCGGCGCCACGCTCACCTCAAACGGTGTGCAGCACAGCTTTGATTTCTGGATGGGTGAACTGGGCTTTGGTCCCTTCCTGAAGAATGTACGTGAAGGAGCGCTGAATAATGGCTGATACGGGTGAACTGAAAGAAGTTAAAAAGGTGCTGATTGGCCCGCTGTTAGCCAATAACCCGATAACGCTTCAGGTGCTGGGGGTGTGCTCGGCGCTGGCGGTCACCACCAAGCTGGAAACGGCGGTGGTCATGACGCTGGCGGTAACGCTGGTGACAGCTTTTTCCAGCATGTTTATCTCAATGATCCGCCACCACATACCCAACAGCGTAAGGATCATCGTGCAGATGGCGATCATCGCCTCGCTGGTGATCGTGGTCGATCAGCTCCTGCGCGCCTTCGCCTATGAAACCTCGAAGCAGCTTTCGGTGTTTGTCGGCCTGATTATCACCAACTGTATCGTGATGGGGCGTGCTGAAGCCTATGCGATGAAAATGCCGCCGCTGGCGAGCTTTATGGACGGTATCGGCAACGGCCTGGGTTACGGCGTAATCCTGTTGACGGTTGGTTTCCTGCGCGAACTTATTGGCAGCGGCAAGCTGTTTGGCATTCCGGTGCTGGATACGGTACAGAACGGCGGCTGGTATCTGCCGAACGGCCTGTTCCTGCTGGCCCCAAGCGCATTTTTCATTATCGGTTTGCTGATCTGGCTGATTCGTACGTTGAAGCCTGAACAGCAGGAAAAGGAGTAACCGACAATGGCTCATTACCTGAGTTTATTTGTGCGCGCGGTGTTTGTTGAAAACATGGCGCTCGCTTTCTTCCTGGGCATGTGTACGTTCCTTGCCGTTTCTAAAAAGGTATCGACGGCATTTGGTCTGGGCGTGGCAGTCACCGTTGTGCTTGGGCTGTCCGTTCCGATTAACAACCTGGTATTCAACTTCGTGCTGCGCGATGGCGCGCTGGTGGAGGGGGTTGATCTTAGCTTCCTGAACTTCATCACCTTTATCGGAGTGATTGCGGCGCTTGTTCAGATCCTGGAGATGATCCTCGATAAATACTTCCCGTCGCTGTACAACGCGCTGGGGATCTTCCTGCCGCTGATCGCCGTGAACTGCGCCATTTTTGGCGGTGTTTCCTTTATGGTTCAGCGTGATTACAACTTCAGTGAATCGGTTGTGTATGGCTTCGGTTCCGGTATCGGCTGGATGCTGGCGATTGTTACCATGGCGGGGATCCGTGAAAAAATGAAATATGCCAACGTACCTGCGGGGCTTCGTGGCTTAGGGATCACCTTTATCACCACCGGCCTGATGGCGTTGGGCTTTATGTCCTTCTCCGGTGTGCAGCTATAAGGGCTAACAAATGGAAATTATTCTTGGCGTGGTGATGTTCACGCTGATAGTACTGGTGCTGTCAGGGCTGATCCTGGCGGCGCGTGCGAAGCTGGTCAATTCCGGGGATGTGATCATTGATATCAATGACGATCCGCAGAATCAGATCCGTACCCCGGCAGGGGATAAGCTGATTAACACGCTCTCCGGCAACGGGATTTTTGTCTCGTCTGCCTGTGGCGGCGGTGGCTCCTGTGGCCAGTGCCGTGTGACGGTGAAAGAGGGCGGCGGTGATATTCTGCCAACGGAACTGTCGCATATTACGAAGCGTGAAGCGAAAGAGGGATGCCGTCTGGCGTGTCAGGTCGCTGTGCGCCAGAACATGAAGATTGAGCTGCCGGAGGAGATCTTCGGCGTGAAAAAATGGGAGTGCGAAGTTATCTCTAACGATAACAAAGCCACGTTCATTAAAGAGCTCAAGCTGCGTGTCCCTGAAGGGGAGAGCGTCCCGTTCCGTGCGGGTGGGTATATCCAGATTGAATGTCCGGCACACACCGTCGCGTATGCTGACTTCGACGTGCCCGAAGAGTACCGGGCCGACTGGGATAAATTTAACCTCTTCCGCTTTGTTTCCGAGGTAAAAGAGCCCGCGCTCCGCGCCTATTCCATGGCTAACTACCCGGAAGAGAAGGGCATTATTATGCTCAACGTGCGTATCGCCACGCCGCCACCGAATGTGCCTGATGCCCCCCCTGGCGTCATGTCATCCTATATCTGGTCCCTCAAGCCTGGCGACAAAGTGACGATTTCCGGCCCGTTCGGCGAATTCTTTGCCAAAGATACTGACGCGGAGATGGTCTTTATCGGCGGCGGAGCGGGTATGGCGCCGATGCGTTCGCATATCTTTGACCAGCTCAAACGACTTGGCAGCAAGCGCAAGATCAGCTTCTGGTACGGAGCGCGTTCACTGCGCGAAATGTTCTATGACGATGAGTTTGAACAACTGGCACGTGATAACCCTAACTTTACCTTCCATGTGGCGTTATCCGATCCGCAGCCGGAAGATAACTGGACAGGCTATACGGGCTTCATCCACAACGTGCTGTATGAAAATTACCTCAAACAGCACCCGGCACCGGAAGACTGCGAGTTCTATATGTGTGGTCCACCAATGATGAACGCGGCCGTGATTAAGATGCTAAAAGATCTTGGCGTGGAAGATGAGAACATCATGCTCGATGATTTCGGAGGCTGATTATGCTGACCTTTCTGGCGACCTTTGCGGTGTTTGTGCTGGTGATCTTCGGCATGTCCTTAGGCTGGATCATCAAGCGTAAAAGCATTCAGGGCAGTTGCGGAGGCATCTCTTCCATCGGAATGGAAAAAGTGTGCGATTGTCCGGAACCGTGCGATGCGCGGAAAAAGCGGATGGCTCGCGAGCAGCAACGCATTATTTAGTCTTCCTGGTCGGGTAAGGCAACGCCGCCACCCGACAATTCCCATGCACACTTCTCAACCCTCATTTGTTTACTGTATACTTATCCAGTAACGAGTGAGGGCTTACTATGCGCAAAATAATCCATGTCGATATGGACTGCTTTTTTGCCGCAGTGGAGATGCGTGACAACCCGGCGCTGCGGGATATTCCCATTGCCATTGGCGGCAGCCGGGTACAGCGCGGTGTCATCAGCACCGCCAACTATCCTGCTCGCAAATACGGCGTGCGCAGCGCCATGCCGACAGCGATGGCGCTGAAACTGTGCCCGCATCTCACTCTTTTGCCCGGACGTTTTGATGCCTATAAAGAAGCATCGAGCCACATTCGGGAGATCTTTTCCCGCTACACCTCACTTATCGAACCGTTATCGCTGGATGAAGCCTATCTTGATGTCACCCACAGCGTGCACTGCCACGGCTCCGCCACCCTGATGGCGCAGGAGATCCGCCAGACTATTTTTAACGAGCTGAACCTGACGGCATCGGCGGGTGTCGCGCCGGTCAAATTTCTCGCCAAAATCGCCTCCGATTTAAATAAGCCCAACGGCCAGTACGTTATCACTCCGGAAGAGGTTTCGGCGTTTTTAAAGACGCTGCCGCTCAGCAAAATCCCCGGAGTGGGCAAAGTCTCCGCCGCGAAGCTGGAAAGTATGGGGCTACGCACCTGCGAAGACGTTCAGCGCAGCGATCTGGCGCTGCTGCTTAAGCGTTTTGGCAAGTTTGGCCGCGTACTGTGGGAACGCAGTCAGGGCATTGATGACCGGGATGTGAACAACGAACGGCTGCGTAAATCGGTCGGCGTTGAACGCACGCTGAGCGAAGATATCCATGACTGGACCGAATGTGAAACCATTATTACGGAACAACTCTATCCTGAACTTGAACGACGCTTACTGAAGGTCAAACCGGATCTGCTTATTGCCCGGCAGGGCATCAAACTGAAATTTAACGATTTTCAGCAGACGACGCAGGAACACGTCTGGCCACGCCTCAACAAAGAGGATCTTATCGCGACGGCAAAAAAGGCATGGGAAGAACGGCGGGGCGGGCGAGGGGTGAGGCTGGTGGGGCTGCACGTCACCTTGCTGGATCCGCAGCTGGAGCGTCAGCTGGTGTTGGGGCTGTAGATTACGCTAATTGTAGGCCCGGTAAGCGTAGCGCCACCGGGCAACAGACGACGAATTACTTCGCAGGGATTGCTTTCAGCAGCTCAGTCAGCAGCGTCCAGTAGTGACCGACGCTTTCAATATGAACCTGTTCATCCGGGGAGTGTGGACCCGTGATGGTCGGCCCAATGGAGACCATGTCCATATCCGGATACGGTTTCTTGAACAGACCACACTCCAGACCCGCGTGAATAACCTGAATGTTCGGGGTGCTGTTGAACAGTCGCTGATAAGTTTCACGCACCAGTGCCATGACCGGAGAACTTGCATCCGGCTGCCAGCCCGGGTAGCTGCCTTTTGCAGACGTTTTCGCGCCCGCCAGGGTACCCAGAGATTCCAGCATGCTCACAACGTACTCTTTACCGCTGTCGATCAGGGAACGGATCAGGCAGATGATCTCTGCGCTGTCGTCACCCATGGTCACCACGCCCACGTTCAGGGAGGTTTCCACCACGCCTTTCGCCACGTCAGAGTTGCGAATAACGCCGTTTGGCGTTGCGTTCAGCAGCTGGACGAACGTGTCACGAGACTGTGCGGTCAGCGCGGCTTTATCCGTCGTAACGGACTCCAGCACCACCGTCAGGTTTTTCTCTTTTGCAGACAGTTCGTTTTTCAGGATCTCCAGATACACGCTGGAGAGTTTTTTCAGTTCGTCCGCTTTCGACGCAGGCACTGCCAAGGTAGCGAAGGCTTCGCGAGGGATCGCGTTACGCAGAGTACCGCCGTTGAAGTCCACCAGACGCAGATCCAGTTCAGCGGCATGGCCCGCCAGGAAACGCGCCAGCAGTTTGTTGGCGTTGCCCAGGCCCAGGTGAATATCACCGCCGGAGTGACCGCCTTTCAGCCCTTTCAGCGTCAGCTTAAAGGTCTCGAATCCAGCAGGGATCGCTTCGCGGGACAGCGGCAGGGTAGAGATAAAATCGATCCCGCCCGCGCAGCCCATGTAGATCTCACCTTCTTCTTCGGAGTCGGTGTTGATCAGAATGTCCGCTTGCAGCCAGTTTGCCTGGAGACCGAACGCGCCATCCATGCCCGCTTCTTCAGTCATGGTCAGCAGCACTTCCAGCGGACCGTGTTCAACGCTGTCGTCAGCCAGCACGGCCAGCGCGGAAGCCATACCAATGCCGTTATCTGCGCCCAGGGTCGTGCCGCGCGCCTTCACCCACTCGCCGTCGATGTACGGCTGAATCGGGTCTTTTGTGAAGTCGTGAACGGTGTCGTTGTTTTTCTGCGGAACCATGTCCAGGTGCGCCTGCAATACCACTGGCTTACGGTTTTCCATACCTGCGGTGGCAGGTTTGCGGATAAGAATATTGCCAACCTGGTCGCGTTCAGCGTGCAGACCTTTTTCCTTTGCCCAGCCCATAATATGTTCGGCAAGCTGTTCTTCGTGATAGGAAGGGTGCGGAATGGAGCAGATTTTGGCAAAAATATCCCACAGCGGCTGTGGAGATAATTGAGACAGTTCAGACACGATAGGTCTCCTTGTCGTTGCGCTGCAAAACAATGTTGCAGGTCACAGGGTTAGCAGGTTAATCGTTACCACAAGTCAGGCTTGCGAGATGCAACTGAGAATACCACTTTCTCCCGTGGCTGGTAGCATTAAGCATGTAAAAACTCAGGCTCATGGCGCGTAACACTGGTTTTTAGTGCGTCAGATCTCTATAATCTCGCGCAACCTGGTTCACCCTCATTTTTTTTAAGCCGTATATAAACAGGCTGGGACACTTCACATGAGCGAAAAATACGTCGTCACCTGGGACATGTTGCAGATTCACGCACGCAAACTGGCTGCGCGTCTGATGCCTTCCGAACAGTGGAAAGGCATTATTGCCGTTAGCCGTGGCGGTCTGGTACCGGGGGCGTTGCTGGCACGTGAGCTGGGTATTCGTCATGTCGATACCGTATGTATCTCCAGCTATGACCACGACAACCAGCGTGAGCTGACCGTGCTGAAGCGCGCGGAAGGCGACGGTGAAGGCTTCATCGTAATTGATGACCTTGTGGATACCGGCGGCACCGCGGTGGCTATCCGCGAAATGTATCCAAAAGCGCACTTCGTCACGATCTTCGCCAAACCTGCTGGTCGCCCACTGGTTGACGATTACGTGATTGATATCCCGCAGGATACCTGGATTGAACAGCCATGGGATATGGGCGTGGTCTTCGTACCGCCTATTTCAGGCCGCTAATACCAGTACGTAACTTTACACGCCCGGCTATGCCGGGCGTTGTTCTTTTTAGCCTGCAGCGCGTTACAATAGTCTTCATCTGACGTATCCATGGAGGCAACGCAATGACGCAGGCGAATCTCACCGAGACTCTCTTCAAACCCCGTTTCAAGCACCCTGAAACGTCGACGCTGGTGCGTCGGTTTAACCCTGGCATCATGCCTTCCGTGCAGTCAGCGTTAGACGGCAAAAACGTGCCCCACTGGTATCGTATGATTAACCGCCTGATGTGGATCTGGCGCGGTATCGATCCGCGTGAAATCCTCGACGTGCAGGCGCGTATCGTCATGAGCGAATCTGAACGGACCGACAGCGAACTTTACGATACGGTGGTGGGCTATCGCGGCGGCAACTGGATCTACGAATGGTCGAAGCAGGCGATGCTCTGGCAGCAGAAAGCCAGCCAGGAAGAAGATGCTGCGATTAGCGGGAAGCACTGGCTGCATGCGGCCAATCTTTACGCCATTGCTGCTTACCCGCATCTGAAAGGGGACGAACTGGCAGAGCAGGCTCAGGCACTGGCAAATCGTGCCTATGAAGAGGCGGCGCAGCGTCTGCCGGGGCAGATGCGCGAGCTTGAGTTCACGATACCGGGCGGTGCACCCGTCACCGGGTTCCTGCATATGCCTGAAGGCGACGGCCCGTTCCCGACGGTGCTGATGTGCGGTGGGCTGGATTCGCTGCAGATTGACTATTACAGCCTGTATGAGCGCTACTTCGCACCAAAAGGGATCGCGATGCTGACGCTCGACATGCCTTCTATTGGCTTCTCGTCGAAGTGGAAGCTGACTCAGGATTCGAGCCTGCTGCACCAGCATGCGCTAAAAGCGCTGGAAAATATTCCCTGGGTTGACCATACCCGCGTGGCGGCGTTTGGTTTCCGCTTCGGTGCAAACGTCGCGGTGCGTCTGGCTTACCTTGAGTCATCCCGCCTGAAAGCGGTGGCCTGTCTTGGCCCGGTGGTACATGCCCTGCTCAGCGATCCGGCCCGCCAGGGGAGCGTGCCGGAAATGTACCTGGACGTGCTGGCGAGCCGCCTTGGCATGCATGATGCATCAGACGAAGCGCTGCGTATTGAACTTAACCGCTACTCGTTAAAAACTCAGGGGTTGCTGGGGCGCCGGTGCCCGACGCCAATGCTGTCAGGCTTCTGGAAGAACGATCCTTTCAGTCCGGAGGAAGAATCGCGCTTAATCACTTCGTCATCTGCGGATGGCAAACTGCTCGAAGTGCCGTTCAGCCCGGTGTATCAGAATTTTGACAAGGCGTTACGGGAGATTACCCGCTGGATCGCTCAGAGATTGTGTTAATAGTTTGCTAAATTTTGATGGTTTGGTAAAACAGTGGCTTCACAAAAGGAGATCGCAATGACGTTACCGAGTGGACACCCGAAAAGTAGACTGATTAAGAAGTTCATGGCTCTTGGCCCGTATATTCGAGAAGAGCAGTGTGAAGAGAATCGCTTTTTT
>Ga0157363_1000121_pt1 | contig 58302 bp, 56 predicted proteins | sample AttsexASBM1_FD_111477 | JGI IMG/M metagenome (GOLD analysis project Ga0157363, IMG submission 111477) | Fungus gardens microbial communities from leaf cutter ant in Ribeirão Preto, State of São Paulo, Brazil - Atta sexdens ASBM1 | ecosystem: Host-associated > Fungi > Mycelium > Unclassified ... | reverse complement strand
TGGACACCCGAAAAGTAGACTGATTAAGAAGTTCATGGCTCTTGGCCCGTATATTCGAGAAGAGCAGTGTGAAGAGAATCGCTTTTTTTTCGACTGCCTGGCTGTTTGCGTCAACGTGAAGCCAGCACCTGAAAAACGTGAGTTTTGGGGCTGGTGGATGGAAATGGAAGCACAGGAAAAACGCTTTACCTATAGCTACCAGTTTGGCCTGTTCAATAAAGACGGGAACTGGCAAGCTGCACCGATCAAAGATCAGGAAGTGATCGACCGCCTGGAGCATACGCTGAAAGAGTACCTCGGCAAGGCAACCGCCTTGCTGGCAACGCTGGATCTGAAGCTGGAACCGGCGGATGACTTTTCCAGCGAAGCGGTTAAGCTGACGGCCTGATGATGCTACAGTGCCGGGTGGCGGCTTCGCCTTACCCGGCCTACAAAATGCACTATCCCGTAGGCCCGGTAAGCGCAGCGCCACCGGGCAATAAAAAACCGGCATCGAGCCGGTTTTTTTATTTCCATACGATTAGAACTGGTACGTCACACCCAGCGCGACGATGTCATCGCTGCTCACGCCCAGCTTATTATCGTCATCGATCTGGTTAATTTTATAATCAACAAACGCAGACATATTTTTGTTGAAATAATAGGTCGCGCCCACGTCGATGTATTTCACGAGATCTTCATCACCGATACCTTCGATATCCTTGCCTTTGGACTGAACGTAGCCCAGGGATGGACGCAGGCCAAAGTCAAACTGATATTGCGCTACCACTTCGAAGTTCTGCGCTTTATTTGCAAAACCACCTGAAATTGGGGTCATATTACGGGTTTCAGAATACATTGCCGCCAGGTAAACATCGTTCGCGTCATATTTCAGACCGGTTGCCCAGGCTTCCGCTTTCTTGCCTTCACCGCGTGCCAGCAGGTTCTGATCGTTGGTGCGGTCAGAGTTGGTGTATGCGCCACTGATAGCGAAATCGCTGCCGCCGAAATCATAGGTCAGAGAAGTACCAAAACCGTCGCCGTTCTGTTTTTTGGCGTCGCGGTTTTCGTTTTTACCCTGATACTGCAGGGTCATGTCCAGACCGTCGATAGCGCCGAAGAAGTCAGTGTTACGGTAGGTCGCCAGGCCGGTAGAACGCTTGGTCATGAAGTTATCGGTCTGCGCGGAAGAGTCGCCGCCGAATTCCGGGAACATATCGGTCCAGGCTTCCACGTCATACAGTGCGCCCAGGTTACGACCGTAGTCCAGGGAGCCAAAATCTTTGAGTTTCAGACCCGCAAACGCGAGACGGGTTTTCTGCGAGGAGTCGCTCTCGGCCTTGTTGCCGGAAAACTCCGCTTCCCAACGGCCATAGCCGGTCAGCCGATCGTTAATCTGCGTTTCGCCTTTAAAGCCAAAACGCACGTAAGTCTGGTCACCGTCTTTAGAATCATCATCACTGATGTAGTGCATTGCTTTAACTTTGCCGTACACGTCCAGTTTATTCCCGTTTTTATTATAAACTTCAGCTGCGTGAACAGATGCGGAAGCCACCACGCCCATTACCACTAATGCCAGAGTACTCTTTTTCATTTTCAATCCTGAGTGTTATATACGCGCTAAAAATTCGCTGGACGATAAGCTCATGCTTAAGTCCCGTGAAAAAACAGGAAGGGTTTTATCGTTCTGGAATGAAAGTTTTATGACAATCTAAGAATAATTTTAAAAAACTGTGATTTATTATTTCGGTAATAAAAGTGTCAAAGTCCGCCGCTACGCTTCCTGATCCCGCGCAACAAAGTGTTTCGCGAACCGTTAAGGCAGTTGGCAACGAGGCTCACACCTGTTAAAACGTCTGATTAACATCATTTTCCCTTATTGTTGAACGGCAGAGAATCATGAGTGATAGCCAGACGCTGGTGGTAAAACTCGGTACCAGTGTGTTAACAGGCGGATCGCGCCGCCTAAATCGCGCCCACATTGTTGAGCTTGTACGCCAGTGCGCTCAGCTGCATGCCGCAGGGCATCGTATTGTTATCGTGACCTCCGGGGCGATTGCCGCCGGGCGTGAACATCTGGGCTACCCCGAACTCCCCGCGACGATCGCCTCCAAGCAGCTGCTGGCCGCCGTGGGACAAAGCCGACTCATTCAACTCTGGGAACAGCTGTTCTCCATCTATGGCATTCACGTCGGGCAGATGCTGCTGACGCGCGCGGACATGGAAGACAGAGAGCGCTTCTTGAACGCGCGCGATACGCTGCGTGCGCTGCTCGACAACAACATTGTTCCAGTGATTAACGAGAACGATGCCGTCGCCACCGCTGAAATCAAAGTGGGCGACAACGACAATCTCTCCGCGCTGGCGGCCATTCTGGCGGGTGCGGATAAATTACTGCTCCTCACCGACCAGCAGGGGCTGTTCACCGCCGATCCGCGCTCCAACCCTGAAGCGGAACTTATTACCGACGTTCACGGCATCGACGATGCGCTGCGCGCCGTCGCGGGCGACAGCGTGTCTGGCCTCGGCACCGGCGGAATGGGCACCAAGCTGCAGGCCGCCGACGTGGCCTGCCGCGCCGGAATCGACACCATCATTGCTGCGGGCAGCCGCCCGGGTGTGATTGGCGACGTGATGGAAGGCATCTCTGTGGGCACGCGCTTCCACGCCCAGGAATCCCCGCTGGAAAACCGCAAGCGCTGGATTTTCGGCGCGCCCCCGGCAGGCGAACTCACCGTGGACGAAGGCGCTACCGCCGCAATTCTGGAAAGAGGGAGTTCATTGCTTCCAAAAGGAATTAAAAGCGTGACAGGCAACTTCTCGCGTGGTGAAGTGATTCGTATACGTAACCTCGAAGGCCGGGATATTGCCCACGGCGTGAGCCGCTATAACAGCGACGCGCTGCGCCGCATCGCGGGCCATCACTCGCAGCAAATCGACGCCATTCTGGGCTATGAGTACGGCCCGGTTGCCGTGCATCGCGATGACATGATTATTCGTTAAGGAGCCAGAACATGCTGGAACAAATGGGCGCCGCCGCGAAGGCCGCTTCTTACAAACTGGCGCTCCTTTCCAGCCGTGAGAAAAACCGCGTGCTGGAAAAAATCGCTGATTATCTGGAATCACAGTCCGAGGAGATCCTGCTTGCCAACGAGCAGGATCTGCTGGAAGCCCGCCGCAACGGCCTGAGCGAAGCGATGCTTGACCGTCTGGCGCTGAATCCTGCGCGCCTGAAAGGCATTGCCGACGATGTTCGTCAGGTCTGCAGCCTCGCTGACCCGGTAGGGCAGGTGATTGACGGTGGGCTGCTCGACAGCGGCTTACGTCTGGAGCGTCGCCGCGTGCCGCTCGGCGTGATTGGCGTCATTTACGAAGCGCGTCCAAACGTGACCGTTGACGTCGCCTCCTTGTGCCTGAAAACCGGCAACGCTGCCATTCTGCGCGGTGGGAAAGAGACCTGGCGCACCAACGCCGCGACGGTGAACGTCATCCAGCAGGCGCTGGAAGAGTGCGGTCTGCCTGCGGGCGCCGTGCAGGCGATTGAAAGCCCTGACCGTGCGCTGGTGAACGAGATGCTGCGCATGGACAAATATATCGACATGCTGATCCCTCGTGGCGGCGCGGGCCTGCACAAGCTGTGCCGCGAACAGTCGACGATACCGGTGATCACCGGCGGAATCGGCGTGTGCCATATCGTGGTGGATGACACCGCTGAGATTGAACCGGCGCTGAAGATTATCGTGAACGCCAAAACCCAGCGTCCGAGCACCTGCAATACGGTAGAAACGCTGCTGGTGCATCAGGGTATCGCGAACGCCTTCCTGCCTGCGCTGAGCAAGCAGATGGCGGAGAGCGGCGTGACGCTGCATGCTGATGCCAACGCGCTCGCGCTGCTTCAGGACGGCCCGGCAAACGTGGTTCCCGTAAAAGCCGAGCAGTATGACGATGAATTCCTGTCGCTGGACTTGAACGTGAAGGTGGTTGCCGATCTCGATGACGCTATTGCGCACATTCGTGAACACGGCACGCAGCACTCTGACGCGATTTTGACGCGTACCCTGCGCAATGCCGATCGCTTCGTGAACGAAGTGGATTCCTCCGCGGTGTACGTGAACGCCTCCACCCGCTTCACCGACGGCGGCCAGTTCGGTCTGGGAGCAGAAGTGGCGGTCAGCACGCAAAAACTGCACGCGCGCGGTCCGATGGGGCTGGAAGCACTGACCACCTACAAGTGGATCGGCTTCGGCGACGATACGATTCGTGCGTAAATAAAACGCGGGTGATGCAAAAATAGCCGTTTGAATCAAAAGGGCATTGACGCATCACCCGGTTAGATCTAACCTTTTGCCCCGTGGTTACGCTCGTAACCGGCCTCTCAGGGCCGATATAGCTCAGTTGGTAGAGCAGCGCATTCGTAATGCGAAGGTCGTAGGTTCGACTCCTATTATCGGCACCATCATTTCATCCAGTATCATCCCCAATCGTCCATTTTTCCTTGTTTTTCTTGGTGTTGGCTGTTTTGTTTGTCCGCCGTTATCCACCTTTTGCCGTTGCAATCCAAATTTAAAACGGGTACATAATCGGGTATCTGAGTTTGAGGCGGGTACCTATGAAACTAAACGCGCGACAGGTCGAGACGGCCAAGCCTGCCGAGAAAGACTATAAGCTGCCAGACGGCAACGGGCTTATTTTGCTGGTGAAAACCAGCGGGGCGAAATACTGGCGCTATCGCTATACCTTCGCCGGTAAAGAAAAAATGCTGGCGCTCGGTGTGTACCCGGCTGTTTCGCTGGCGGCCGCTCGGGAAAAGCGAGATGAGGCCCGGCGTAACGTTGCGGCTGGAGTTGACCCTGTGAAGGCCAAAAGCCATGTTGCAGCTGCGGCAGCAAAGCCGATCACGTTTAAAGAAATTGCCACAGAATGGCACGAATTCAAGAAGCCGCGCTGGTCGCCTGGCTATGCCTCTGACATTCTCGAAGCATTCAACAAAGATATTTTCCCAGCGGTGGGTAAGCTGCCCGTTGCAGAAATCGAGCCTGTCCAGATGCTGACGGTGCTGCGAAAGATTGAGAATCGAGGCGCAACCGAGAAGGCAGCAAAAACACGCCGGTGGTGCGGTGAAGTGTTCAGCTATGCAGTTGCGACCGGGCGCGCGAAGTATAACCCCGTCAGCGAACTGAACAGCGCAATGACCGGGCATAAAGGAGAGTCCTTCCCGTTCCTTACGGCGGAGGAACTGCCTGATTTTCTCGCGGCGCTTGAGAGTTACAAGGGGAGCCCGCTGCCCCGGCTGGGGTTGCAGATCATGATGCTGGCGGGTCTGCGTACTTACGAACTGCGGCATTCAAAATGGGAATGGGTAGATTTCGATAATCGGCTGTGGGAGATACCCGCCGAATTTATGAAGATGGACCGCCCGCACCTGGTACCACTTTCCGAGCAGCTTGTCGTCTTGCTAAAAGAACTGCACGGGCTGACAGGTCGATACGTGAATATGTTCCCCGGCAGGAATGACCCGTCAAAGGTCATGAGCGAGAATACAATAAACAGGATGATCCACACGCTGGGATATAAGGGGAGGGTAGTAGGGCATGGCTTCCGGCATACGTTCAGCACAATCCTGAACGATAAAGGATTCAACTCTGATTGGGTTGAACTCCAGATCGCTCACGTGGACAAGAACAATATACGCGGGGTTTATAACCATGCCCTGTATATGGAAGGGCGTCGGGAAATGATGCAGTGGTATGCGGATTATATTGACCAGCTGCGTTTGATTTAAAGAAACTGTTTTTTCCACTCTTCGACCTCGCCGCGTACCCAGCGGGAGGTTCGGCTCCCGAGCTTCTTAGGCTTCGGAAACTCGTTATTACTGATGCGCTCATAAATGCTGGATTTTTTCAGGCCAACAGAGCGCTCAACGTCTTTAATGTTAATCAGGTCAGTGTCAGAGATAACCGGTGTCATGCTATACCTCTCTTTTTCATGGCATCGAGCAGGATGTCCTGCACTGTTCGTTTTGAGTTGCGCCGCTCCATCACCATTTCGTCCATAGTGCCGGCAGCGATAATGTGGTGAATGAACACCGGGCGGTTGTGTCCGGCCTGAATTTGCCGGGTTGGTCCGATGCGTTCGATAATTTGCTGGTACTGCTCCAGATCCCACCAGTGCGAGAAAAACACCAGTATGTTGCCGCCGTCCTGCATGTTCAGACCGTGGCCTGCGCTTGCCGGGTGCGCGAACAGGACCGGTATTTTTCCGGCGTTCCAGTCGCGAAGGGTCTGCGGATCCTGGTCGAGGTGGCGACCTCGTGGAAACGCTTTAAGCAGACGCTCAAGGTCGTGTTTCCAGTGGTAGGCGACCAGCACCGGTGCGCCAGCTGCTTCGGTGAGAATACTGTCCAGCGCCTGCAGCTTCGCGTCGTGCAGCTCGGACCAGCTCCCGGCGTCGTCGGTGTACACCGCGCCGCTGGCGATTTGCAGACACTTCACAGTCTTTGCCGCGGCGTTCGGCGCTTCGATGCCTTCGCCGTTCAGTTCGAGGAACATTTCCTTTTCCATTTCGCGATACTGCTGGCGGGCTTTCGGCGGCATGTCCACGCGGATCACGTTATGGATGGGCTCTTTGATATCGAACCAGTCGGCGGCATCCAGTGAGATAGTGACGTCGGCCAGCGCCCGCTGTATTTCGTCCTGCGAGTGTGCGAACGGCTCCAGCTTCGTCCAGCTCTGCCCCGGAAACTGTATTGAGTTGAACCAGCGGGAGGTAAACGCGCCGTAGGTGCGCCCGAGGCGCTGCCCCTGATCCACAAACCACGCTTGCCCCCACAAATCCACCAGGCCGTTCGGCGCTGGCGTACCGGTAAGATTCATCCAGCGCCGGACGTGCTTATGCGCCACCTTGCCCAGCGCCGCCGCGCGCTTACCGCCACCTCGCAGCCGGAAAGATTTCAGCCGGGTGCTTTCGTCGGGAATGACGGTACCGAACGGCCAGCGGCCGCCCAGCTCTTCCACCAGCCAGACCAGATTGTCGTAGTTGATGGTAAATACGCTGGCGTTGCTGTTCGCCAGCGCCGCCGCGCGCGCTTTGGCGTTACCGACAATCGGCTGCACCTCGATATTGCGCAGATGCCCCCATTTCACCGCTTCATCCGGCCAGGTGCTGGCAGCCACGCGCAGCGGCGCGAGGACCAGCGCGGGCTGAGTCTCTGCGCCTGCCATGAAGAGATCTTCCAGCGTGGTGAGCGTCGCCACGGTTTTACCCATACCCATGCCCGCCCAGATGTTGCAGCGCAGGATGTCGATTTCGTGGTTGATGATGAGGTCTTGGTACGGACGCGGTTTAAAAGTTATCATAATGTTTTAACTTTTTAGGAAGGGGTTATGGTTACGATCTATTGCCAGAAAATGGATGCTTCTTGGCTAACACCCGAAATGTACGGTGTGATAGGAGTAATTTTGGGAGCGGCTATTTCAGGCTTGGTTGCTTGGGTTATTCAACGATCAAATAATAGACACAATGAAAAGATAGAAAGTAAGAGGAATGGGATAAAGATTTATACCGATTTCTTCTTAAAAGATATTGTGGATTTTATTGATGCTGAAGTTGCTTTTATGCAGCACATATATGTTTCCGATGATTATGACAAAAGTAATAAAATTCAACCGCATCAAAAAACAATGTATGCTGTTGATACCTCAATAAGAATGTTTAAAGACGATAATTTAAATGAAAAATATAAAAGTTTTGTGCTTCAGACCGCTAAGATCAGAGACGAGATGGCTAAAGGCGAACCCAAAGCCGCATTGGCAGAGTTAATTCATGCGAGAGAAATGGCAGCAGATTTGAAATTGAATATTTATAAAAAATTTAACTAGGTCTTCTTTTCATTATCTCCTCCAGATTTTTGCTATCCAGCACCACCACGGTAAAGCCCAGCGCGCGCAGCCTCTCGTGCTCGCGCAGCTGGTCGGCGCGTGGTGGTTTACCGGGGGCCTTACATTCAACGAAAACGAGGCGGCCACCCGGTAGCAGGACAATGCGATCCGGTACCGAGCGGCGGCCGGGCGATACGAATTTAAAGGCGACCCCGCCAGCCTTTTTCACTTCGGCGACGAGGTGCTTTTCGATAAGGCTTTCACGTTCATACGCCATCGTCCACCGCCTTACGCTTTTCACGCATGCTCTGCATCAGGCAAAAATCAGACCGGCGTTCGCTCCAGTCCTGATTAAGTTCATTACGTGATTCGCGGTTGGCTTTGGACCAGACTTTCGCTGCCCGGTCGTACTCGCCGGACTGCTCAAGGCGCAAAGCCTCCCGCGCAGTCCGGTAATAAAGCGGACTGTCCCGATATTTAAATGACATAGGGTTACCTCAAATAAAATACCCTGCGATTGCAGGGTATTTTTCAATCAGTAGTGGTAGTTACGAGGATGCGTTGGCTATTTGCGTTTGAGTAAATTCGAAACCAGAATTTTGTAACCGCTGCACCAGACGAGGAACAGTTTCTCGTACATGGTCATTGAAGTTCAGATACAAAATTCCGTTAGCATCAGAAGGCTGTTCTAAGTGCTGTTTCTGCAGGATTGCTACGTTGCTGCGCCCTAAAGATGAAAGAAGCATTCCCATTTCAAGTACAACATTCTGTCTTGCTCGAGGCTGAATTTCAGCTTCACCTGCTCGTTTTGAGTATCCCATATCATCTGGTGTCAAAAGCACAATCCCAAAACGAGTAGCTGTTTGTCCTTGCCCAATTTCACGTTCAAGCTCTTCAATAATTGTGAGGCCAGTCCCTCCAGTATTCTGCAGAATAAAATGGTCTGGCAATCCAAGCTTATGAAGGATGAGTTCAAGTTGTTCCTTTGCAGCATGATCATGACCATGAACGATGAATATCTTTTTGGGAAGCTCAGATGGTTGTTCAACGGTTTGTAGCGTCGCTGCTGGTGGCGTCCCTAAATTGGACAAGATAGCTGCCTCGACATTTGAGCGCTCTTGAGGGTTGCCTTGAAGCTGAATTGTACGTGTAGTGTAAAGGTTAACAATTACGCCATTCGTTAAACGATAGCAATCGCAAGTACCGCGCTGTTCTTGTTCAAAATTGGCGTACCCGCATTCCTTTAAAAAGTCAGGAAAAGATTCTCTTGGGTGTGGATAGGTGATCGGCATTTCAGTGAATTCCTGCATGTATATTATCCCATTAATTTACTCTAATTCGGCGTATGGACATAGATTGATAAAGTGAGCTATATCAATCTTTTCTGTAGTGGTACGCCTCGAAGCCGCCAGCGTTCAGCGGCATATCGGGCGCCCATTCGGGGCTAGTGGAGAGCAGCGCGGAAAGCGCCGTATCGTTGAAATCGTCTGTGTCCGGCGCTTCGGTGATCACCTCATCGTGTACCGTCAGCACAATGCTGTAACCGGCATCCTCGATCAGCGGCATGTTTCCGGCCAGAACGTCGCGGGCGGCCGCTTGAGTGACGTTTTCCACCAGCTTTCCGCCGTAGGTTTTGAGCCGTTGCCATTTGCGCGAGTAGGAGTTAACGCCCTGGTAGGTGATATTTCCCTTCTCGATTGACGGGGACGGGTAGCACAGCGCGCGCCCGGACGGCAGCTGGATGCGCAGCCATGCACCATCGCGGCGGATTTTCAAATAACCGCAGTACAGCGTTATTTGCGGTGTGGCTATTGCGGCGCGGACGGTGCGCTCGAGCTCGTACCAGAAATCGCAGGTCGCGGGATGCGCCCGGCGCCAGAGACGTTTGAGCGAGTCACATGCGATGAATACACGCTCGGACAGGCCAAAGGTCGATTTACGTTTAACCGATTCGTCGTACCAGCTTTTCGCCTCGCGGATAACATCGCGGGGGATGTTCGGCAGCGCGGCGTTCGCCAACTCGTCGAGGTCGAGACCGTAGACTAGGGCGAAGGTAAGAAATGCCGCAACGCCACCGCCAAAGCCGAGGCCCAGCTCCATCACCTTGCCGATCTGACGCTGGTATTTATCAACATCATCCGGCGAGATATTGAAGGCGCGGGCGTAGGCCAGTTTGTACGGGTCCGGCCCGGTCCCCTCGTCGTACTCGCGGAACGCGTCCAGCTTCCACTGCTCGCCGGCAAGCCAGGCCAGTTTTCGCCCTTCGATGTTCGACAGGTCGCTAACCACCAGCTTTTTGCCTTCCGGTGCCATGATGCAGCCGCGCAGCGCCGAGCTGGTCAGCTCCATGATGTTATCGAACAGCAGATCGGCGCATCCGGCTTTCAGCGCCTCGATGCCCTCGTCTATCTGGTCCTGCTCAAGAGAAGGGCGGGGAAGGTTCTGAGGCTGGAACAACCGCCCGGCCCAGCGCCCGGTTCGCGATGCTCCGCAGAACTGCAGCGTGCCGCGCAGACGCCCGTCACTGCTCACACCCTTCATCAGCGATTTGTACTTACTGGTGCTGGTGGTGCTGGCCTGCAGGCGAATAGCCAGCAGCTCTTTCACCGCCGATGGCAAATCAGGATCCGCCATACGGCGCTCCAGCGTGCTGCGCTGCATGTCCGGCAGATCCACGCCGTAGGATTCAACAATGTGCTTAATCAGCGCATCGCGCTGCGTGGCCGCCTGCACTTCGCCGTAGGTCATCACCTGCGTGCGTTTCGCCAGGCGCTTTTGCTCCTGGTCTACCGCCTCGATCGCCGCCTGCGCCAGCTGCACATCCATGCAGACGCCGCGATCGTTGATCTGCTGGTCACGATGCCAGAGCGCCAGCTCTGCGCCCTTATAATTCCACTTCGGCAGGCGCTTATGCACTTCGCGCATGGCCTCGATATCCAGCCCGGCGTAAGCAACAAAGCGCCGCCATTCTTCCGGGTGGGTTTTGCTGGTGGCCCGGCGCAGTTTGCTGTTCTTCGGACGTGGCTTACAGAACAGCTGGATCAGCGCCTTACCTTCTTTATCCTTCGCCTTGTCCTGCGGGACGCCGAGCACCTCGCAGAGTGCGCCAAGCGCGCCGGGGAGGCCGTGAGCCAGCGCCTGCACCATCGTGTCGCGCCAGCGTGTTACATCAGGGGCCAGCCGCGGTATTGCGTGGCGCAGCACCGTGCGGTCAAAGTGCGAATTGTGGAAATAAAGCAGGGTTTCGGGATCGGCGATAGCCATCTGAAGCCTGCCGGGGATAGGTTCGCCAGCAGTCAGATCCCAGACGCGAACAGGCTCGTCGCCGATGGCCCAGGCGAACAGCATCACCTCGACACCTTCCGCATAAGCGTGCGTGCCGTTCGTGATGGGTATCTCGCAGTAGGTTTCCAGGTCACCCCATAGTATATTATGCATATGTATCCTTCGGAGTTACACAATGGAATTAACAATCCCAATTTCAACGATATTAACCGCAGCATTAGGTTTTTTAGGTGTGTACATAATTATGCCTATAGCTTTGATTATTAGAGATCAATTAATAATAATTTATATAGAAAAATGTATTCTTACGCCTAAGTTTTGGGCTTTCATACATGAGCTAACTATAGAAAAGGCGTATTATAATGCGATTTATACTAAAAAATATGAAGTTAGGGCGCCTGAAGGTTTTGAGCATGTTGAGGAGAAAAGAACTTATTTTATTGACGATATAGAAGTTAGTTTAAAAACTTTCAGCGATTTTTTAAGTAACCAAAAGAATTATGTTGATAAAATTGCCAAGAAAGAACCTAAGGCATTAGCTAAAACTAATTTAATGAAATGGATAAGTAAGCATTTCAAAATGGAAGCTAAATTTGTAGATGTTGTAGATGACTATGTCAAACATGTTTATGATTTGACCCTGTCCGATATTAAAAACAAAAAGAAAGATGTTATTTATTCAGACGTAAATCCAAACTAAACACAGCCCCGAAACTAGATTTCAGGGCAGTGTTAGTATTTAAATCAGCTCGCCCGCGTCTGCGCCTTCGCTGATGTCGTCGAAGTCGTCAGTGCTTGCCACACCACCGCCAGCGAATGCATCGCCGTCGCGCAGGAACTGGACGCCACCCAGCGACGCGTTGATGCGTTTGCCGAAGTTGTTATCCTGCGCCCAGATATCGACGACACCGTTGACGAAGCACCCGGCGTATGGGCGACCATCAGCCTGAATAAGCGGCGAACGGTCACGATCAAGGACTGCCGGTCGCGCTTTATTGGCCGCGTTCAGGAAGAAGTTGCCCGGGAAGCCCTCATATTCGGCTTTCTCGTCCCCGTCGTGCAGGCAGAGGTTGAGCTTTTTCTCCAGCTGGCCGTAAATGGTTTCCCACTTCTCACCCCATTTTTCCTTCGCTACCTGTTTCAGCGCTTTGCGGACTTCATCCAGCTGCGGATGTTTCGGATCCATCAGGAAAACAGCAGAGAAGCGCGGGTCGCCTTCGCCGTTCACGGTTTTTGCTTCGAACAGAGCAGGGAAAGCCAGACGGACGTTGTTCAGTTTAATTTTCATGGAGTCGTTCCTTAATCAGATGAGGTCTGCGGCGAGCGCATCGTCGGACACGTCGTCGAAATCGTTAACAGGGTTGATATTGAGCGCTGGGCGCGGGTCAGATTCGGGGGCAACGGTGGGCTTACCGTCAGCGCGGGTGATCAGCGCTTCGACTTTCGTCCAGCGGCGAGGGCTGGCCTTTTTGATGAGCTTCTCGGCTTTGGTCGGGCTAATTAGCTTAAGGTCGAAAACCTCCTCAGTTTTATAGCGGAACTGGTCTTTCAGCAGCGCGCGGGCGGCTTCTTCATTACACCAGGCACGATTACCCTGTTTGCCAGTAACCAGCTTAAAGCCCGGTACCGGATGCCCGGCGTTCAGTTCACTGTTAACCCGGTCACACACCGCTTTGCAAAAAGACTCAATCAAGCCAACCTGGCTGTAAATATCTGCCAGCTGTTCGGCAGTCAGCAGCGGCACGCGTTTAACGGCATCTGCGAGTTGCTCGCCCACTGGCTGGGTCAGGTCGACAAAATCGTCTTTCACATCGTTAAGTCTTGCCTGCGCCTCAGCGGTACACAGACCGCCTTTTGCCTTACAGAACCGGCACTGTTTTTCACCGGGGGTGAAGTTTTCCAGCGGCAGGGTTTCGACCCCTTCGCAATCCGCGATGTTGAACATCACTATCACGCTGGCGGCCGCTTCCTGCGCCCGTTCGCCGAACGCCTGGAGCTCTTCCACCGTCAAAGCCCACTCTGAAACGTGGTTAAGCCGCGGCTGGTGGATGAACAGACGTACCGTCTCGAAGTCGTACAGCATGCTGAACTGTTCGAGCGCGCCAAAGGCATACAGCTGCAGCTGCTCGTTCTGCTCGGCATCGACGCGCACACCCTTACCGTATTTCAGGTCGTGGATCTGCAGCTCGTTGCCCGCGATGATTACGCCGTCGGCGGTACCAAAGGACCCTTCTACTCCCACAATATGAGAGAAGTCGACACGCTGCTCGACAAGTAACTCATTGCCCTGTGACAGCGCCCAGACGGTATCAACGTAGCGACCAACGGCTTCGACCATTTCTTCATCCACCTGCGGGCCGGAAGTATCATTCGGGTGCTCAGCAAGTGGATAAGAGCCGAGGAACATAGCGACATTGCAACCCGCATAATGTTCCGGGTGGTTCTGGCGGTTGCGCAGCACCTTTTCAGCAAGTGCATGCGCCGCAGTGCCTTCTAAAGCAAAGGTCGTTTCTTTATCTGGTTGCGTGGCCTCCAGCGCCAGGCTGCCAGGGCAGCGCATCCACCGATGCGCTGAAGACGGGGAAAGTCGTGCGTGAACGTCTGGCATAGTTAACCCTCCAGTGCTTTTTCAGCCTGAGCGATCACGTCTGCGAGGTTCTCGTCAGCAACTTCGCCGAGTTTTTTGGCTCCCTGTTTTTCCAGAATCGCCACCGCTTCGGCACGGTAACCACCTTTCGCCAGCTGGAGGATCAACCCTTCTGCCTGTTTACGTAGCGCTGCAAAATCGGCCTGTTCGCCAGCATTATCCCCGGCATCTTCACCCGTTTCGGTACCGCCTTTTGCCGCGTTTTTACGCGCAAAATCTTCCTGCAGCTGGAAGTACTCAACTTTAGTGATCTCGATGTGGCCCTTTTTAAGCAGTTCGTTCAGCTTGCGTAAGGTATGGAGCTCGCTGGCGGCGGAGCCATCAACGTTCTTGCAGTAGAACGGCCCTGTGCGTTCTTCATCCTTACCGCTGGTTTTCGGCTTCACTTCATGACGGCCGTCGGCTGGTGCGTCCAGTAAGCGCTCGGCAAAGTCACGGCGTGCCGCGATGGTTGGTAAATCGTCCCAGAAGCGCAGGATGTTACGTGACAGGTCAAGTAATGCAGGCTTGTTAAGATGGCCTGCGCGTTTAACACCCTGCAGGGCGCTGTCCAGAGCATCGATTTGCACAACGCGCTTATCGCCTTCGGCGTCGCGGTAATCAACAACACGCTTGACCATCGCTTCGCTGAGTTCCTGAGGAGTCGGGTAGAAAGCAGCCAGAGCGATAATGTCGCTGAACTCCAGATCGTCCAGCGTAACTTTGCGGATAACGGTATTTTCCGCTTTGGTTTCCGATACCGTTTCGCGGTATTCCTGCACCTGCGCCACGGTGTCCGGACGAAGAGCGACGCCAGAGGCCAGCGCGGTGATAAGACGTTCAAGCAGGGCGTTATGCTGCGTCAGCAGTTGGTTGTTAAGTTCGAGACTGGTTTCTAAGCTCATACTGCGGTCCTCGCTACAAGGAGAATGAAGGTAATAGCCAGGCCGAACGCAGTAGCGAGGGCCAGACCGGTGATAATGTCGAATTGTTTGCGGCGCCAGCGGAGCACATCGCGCCCCGTCAGCCGGTGGAGGTGTTCACGTTTCATCGGTAGTGCTCCAAAAAAGAGCCCCTCTTGCGAGGGGCAAAGAATACACACAGCAATGCAATGGACTTAATGAAGCGCCTGACAGACGCTTGATAAATTCACTGCGCCCCATCATCGGGGCGTTTCAACTTGCGTGACTTATCAGCTCGTCGCGGTGTGGTCCTCTACGCTTACCGTATGCATACGGACTCGGCGCTTACCTCGATCCCATCGGGTGCCATTTCGTTTTGCCAGGAGTACAGCGGCTTACCTGTCACGCGGTTCTGTTTGTTAAAGAGCGATTACTTCTTGGGAATAAATCTACAATTTGAGTTGTAATGTGTAAACCACAAATGTGGTATTGTTGGGTGCGCAAATACCACGTTATTGATATTTAAATGAATTTAGTTTGTAAGATTTTACAAGATAGGTGTGAGGAGGGCTGCAGAGCCCTCCAGCGGAGCGGGTTTTAGCGTTTACGACGGTAAATACGATGCTCAATCATGACACCAATGATCTGTAACTTCATGTCAGCACTGCGCAAAACAGGATAGTCTGGGTTAAGCGGAACCAGTTCGAAGTCATCAACGCCTATTCCCAGCGGCCGGTATTTTTTGAATGTGGCTTCATGGCCGCCGTTCTTGGCAACCACGAATTCTCCTGGGGTAGGACACAGACCCGGATCGATGATAACTATATCGCCTTCTTTAAATTCCGGTTGCATGCTGTCGCCATCGATGCGAAGAGCGAAGCATGTTTCGGGTACATCTGCATCAGCCAGAACATATTCAAACTCTCCTGTCAGGTCAGTAACGTCTTTTGCTTCAGTGAGACAACCCGCTTGTACGTAACTCAACACAGGAATTCTTCTGGTGCTGATTTCAGCTAGTGGCATTATATTTTTACCGTTCAATAGCCAGTCCGGGCTGCATTTAAGTGCTTTAGCCAGGTCAAGAAGGTTTCGCGGCTTTCGGGTGCGTCCGCTTTCTATCGACTCAATTGATTGCTGGCTAACTCCCGCTGAGTTTGCGACTTCTGCTTGTGTCATTCCGAGTTCGAGACGGCGGGCTTTAAAGCGTGCTGCGAGGGACATTTTTAATACCTTGTATGAGTTGAAATTATGACCTCCTTTTATTAAATACAATTTTTGTTGTATTTGACAAACACCATTAGTTGTTGCTAAATACCACTAAAATTGTATGAGGTGATAACTATGACTCTGGCTACCCGATTAAAAGAGCGTCGTAAAGAGCTCAAAATGACACAGGTCACGCTGGCTGAGCTAACAGGGGTTAGCCAGCAGGCTATCAATAGGATCGAAAGCGGTGTTATCTCCCGCCCCCGTTACCTTCTTGAAATTTCCGTTGCGCTTGATTGCGACCCCAACTGGCTGCTGCACGGCTCACAAAACGATAAAAAGGCGTAACCCATGCCAGAGAAAAAGATCTGGGGGGCGACGCCTGACGAATGGTTCCACTTCGACCTGGTACTGGGGCGTACTGACCAGCTGCTGCCGGTCGTGTGCAACCCGGGCGCGACCATATCCCCCGACAGTAAACTGAAAGCGCTGGGCAAAACGCCGAGCCGCTATAACCGTGACCGTCTGGTCACCGGCATTGCTCAGTGGACCGAGCACGTCGTCACTGAGCATGACTTTGCCCGCTGGTCGAACGAACTGGATTACGGTATCTGCGTACGGACAGGCCACGGCTGGCTGGCGCTGGACTGCGACAGCGAAAATGAAGACATCCAGGCCGATATTCGCAAAACGCTGGTGCAGCTGCTGGGCGAGCTGCCGCCGCGTCGCTGGCGCGCCAACAGCAACAAATGCCTGTACCTGCTGGCCGTTGACGGCGATTTCCGTAAGCGCATCCATCGTCTGGCGGGCGATATGGGGATTATCGAGCTGCTGGCGAACGGGCAGCAGTTCGTTGCCTGCGGTACGCACAGCAGCGGCGCGCGTATTGAATGGGACGGCCGCCTGCCGGACGAACCCCCAGTCATAACTGCTGACCAGCTCGAAACGCTGTGGCAGCGCCTGGCTGAGCAGCTGCCTGTGTCGGTCACCACCGAGGCGGGTAGCACGAAGATGCGCGACCGCTCAACCTTCACGCCCGGCGCCACGGACGATACAGCCGAATATCTCGACGCCAATGGCTGGACGCTGCTGGACGGCGCGAACGGCGAGCGCTATATCCGCTGCCCGTTTGAGGACGGCCACAGCACCGGCGGTGACCCGACGAGCACGGTTTACTTCCCGGGCGGTACCGCGGGCTTTGAGCAAGGGCATTTTAAGTGCCTGCACGCCAGCTGCGCGCACCGCGACGACGGCGATTTCCTTAATGCCATCGGGATCCGCAACGACGATTTCGAAGACCTGACCAGCACCGAAGTGGCTGAGCCTTTACCGCTGCCGGCGTTCGAGCGCGATAAGTGGGGCCGCATCGAGGCCACCATCAGCAACGCTGCCAAAGCCGTTGTGCGTCCTGACTTTGTTGACATCGATATTCGCTTTGACCAGTTCCGCGACGAAATCATGTTCGCCCCGGCAGGCTCCGGCCAGTGGCAGGCTTTCACCGATGCGGACTATGCGCGCCTGCGCATCACGATGGAAAAGCGCGGCTTTAAACCTGTAGGGCGCGAGCTTATCCGTGATGTGGTGCTGCTGGCCGCTGACGAACAGCCGTTCGACTCGGCGACAACCTGGCTGAACGGGCTGGAGTGGGACGGCGTGCCGCGTATCGAATCTTTTTACCACACGCACTTCGGTACCGCCGACACGCCATACACCCGCGCGGTGTCCATGTACATGTGGACGGCGCTGGCGGGCAGGGTGCTGGAGCCTGGTGTTAAAGCCGATATGGTGCCGATCCTCGTTGGTCCGCAGGGCTGCGGTAAGTCCTCCGGCGTGGAAGCGCTGAGCCCCGATCCGGCGTTCTTCACCGAGATCTCATTCGCTGAGAAAGACGATGACCTCGCACGCAAGATGCGCGGCCGACTTGTGGCGGAGATCGGCGAGCTGCGCGGCCTCAATACCAAAGAGCTGGAAAGCATCAAGGCATTCGTGACGCGCACGCATGAGAACTGGATCCCTAAATACCGGGAGTTCGCCACACAATTCCCTCGTCGCCTGGTGTTCGTTGGTACCACCAACGAGGACGAGTTCCTCGCTGACAAGACCGGTAACCGTCGCTGGCTGCCTGTCGAAGTATCCAGCGTCGATGTGCAGGCCATTAAGCGCGATTTGCTGCTGCTGTGGGCTGAGGCTCGCGAGACGTTTAAGCGCCTCGGCGGCATCCAGTTCCGCGATGCTGAGCGCCTCGGTGCGAGCGTCCATGAGCAGTACACCATTAAAGACGCGTGGCTCGAAACGGTCGAGAAATGGCTCGATACGCCCGACCTGATGACTAACGACATTCCGCGAAATTGCGAATTTTTACGCGCTAGCGACGTTCTGCGCGATGCGATTGGCTTAAATCCCAGCCACATCGGAAAACGTGAAGAAATGCGAATTAGTAATGTTTTGCAAAATTGCGGTTATAAGCGCGTTCAGCGTCGTGTTGACGGGAAAATGACTCGAATTTTTGAGGCGGTGACCCAACCTGTACCAGCCTCAAAATAGGGGATGGTACATTTTAACTAATTGAATTTAAAGGCCAGTACCAGCTGTACCAACTGTACCAACCTAATTACTAAGAACCCCATATATATATATAAGTCGTTTGGGGAAAAGGTTTGAAAATAGATGGTACAGGTGGGTACAGGCTGGTACAGGCCGAACATGTAATTTATTGCAGGTAGCGATATGCAAATACGATTTGATTCCACCACGGCGATTAACGAGCGCCAGAAGCTCAATAAAATCGCTCTCTATGCTCGCGCGTGCGCGCGTTTTACGAGGTGACCCATGCCAGTTGTCGCAACGTTCAAAACAGACTGGTTCCGGGTGATTAACGACATCACGCGCAGCGGCATTCCCCTCCAGGAGATCGCCAGAGAGCTCGACGTGTCGAAGTCTGCTATCATCGGCTGGAAGCAGGGCGCAGCACCGAACCACCACACAGGCGAAGCGCTGATAGATTTCTGGTGTTACGTCACGCAGCGCCCACGCTCCGAGCTGCCAGCGCAGGTAACATCACGGCGATTCGTTTACGCCTGGCGTTCTAAGCGTCTGGCACCATGAAAACTTGCAAAAACAGGGCGTTTATCGGTTAAAAACGCTATGCAAAAAGCGCCCTGTTTTATGCACGATTTATGCAGTCCGTTTTCCCTCTTTCCAGCCAGTAAACCGCAACAAATAAACCCTTCACGCTTAATCGTTAACGAGTGCCATTTCGCTGGTGCGCGCAACGTCCATTATGTTAAATCGGACCGTTTTTTAACAAATTTCCCATTTGGTCGGGATCCCGACCGCGACCCCGTTTCACACTTACGGCTCAATCATCACAGGAGCCAACACAATGGGCCGACCAAAGAAAACCGTCGAAGTACCGGGGCAGGAGCCTGAAACCGGCACTGAGCAGCAGATGGACGCAGAGAACCGCCTTACCGCGGCTGATATCCAGACGCTCAACGCAGACGGCCAGCGCGCAGAACAGGAAGTTATCCAGCAGCGCGTTGCCAGTCTGCTGGACGATGCCGCACTCGCAGAGCGTAATACTCTGCTGGGTAGCATCAACGAGCAGGGCGCGGCCATCATCGCCCGCTTTGAAACGCTGGGATACACCGACTTGGCTGACCAGCAGCTGACCGACAATATCGAATTCCTCCAGCTCGTCAAAAAAGCCACCACGGCGGAGCCTGCTGCGCCGCTGGGCTACGTAACGAACGACGAGGGCAAACGCCAGCCGGTTACGGGTAAGCCCGTTCTGACTGAGCACGGCTGGCACGTTCCGGGCTAAGAGGGGATCGCTATGTGTGGAGGTGGAGCACCTAAGGTCGTACAGACCGACCCGCAGGCCGAAGCGGATGCAGCTGCAGACGCAGCGGCAAAAGCGGCAAACGCAGATGCAGCAGCGCGCAAGAAGCGCAAGAAAGGCTCGTCCCTTCTCGCCAGTGGTGCAGAGGGCGCGGCTGATTCTGGCAGCTCTCTGCTGTCCTCTGGCGCGCAGGCAGCGCAGCAGAAAAACACTCTGGGGGCGTAACTGATGGATGAACTCGCCGTTAAGCTAATTAAGCGTTCCGACACGCTGAAAGCCAACCGCCAGCAGCATGAAAGCGTCTGGCGCGAGTGCTATGACTACACCTATCCGCTGCGCGGCGCGGGATTCTCTGACGAAGTGCTCGATGCTCAGAGCGCAAAACACAAGGTGGCGAAGCTACTGGACGGCACCGCCACCGACAGCGCCCGCATGCTGGCATCTGCGCTCATGTCCGGCATGACCCCGGCAAACGCGCAGTGGCTGAACCTCGACAGCGAATCGCTACCGGACGATGCCAAAGCCTGGCTGTCTGAATGCGCCACGCTGGTCTGGGAAAACATCCACGCGGCCAACTTCGACGCTGAGGGCTACGAGGCAAATCTCGATGTGGTGTGCGCTGGCTGGTTCGTGCTGTACATCGACGAGGACCGGGAAGAGGGCGGTTACACCTTCCAGCAATGGCCGCTGGCACAGTGTTATGTCACGTCCACCCGCAAAGACGGCATCGTGGACACGATATACCGCAGCTACCAGCTGACCGCAGAGCAGGCCATCAAAGAATTCGGCGCGGACAAGGTCAGCGAAAAGATCCGCGACGCGGCGAAGAAAAAGCCCGACGATAAATTTGATTTCCTGCACTGCATTTTCCCGCGCGAAACCTACATGGTTGATGCCCGCCTGGCGAAAAACATGCGCTTTGCGTCGTACAACGTCGACGTGAGCAACAAGCAGATTGTGCGCGAGTCTGGCTATCACGAATTCCCGTGCTGCGTTCCGCGCTGGATGAAAATCCCCGGCGGCTCTTACGGTATCGGCCCTGTGTACGACGCGCTTCCGGACTGCAAAGAGCTGAACGAAACCAAACGCATGGAGAAAGCCGCGCAGGATCTGGCTATCTCCGGCATGTGGATCGCCGAGGACGACGGCGTACTCAATCCGCGCACAGTCAAGGTAGGCCCGCGTCGCATCATCGTGGCGAACAGCACCGACAGCATGAAACCGTTGCTGACCGGTTCAGATTTCAGCGTGGCATTCACCGCCGAAGAACGCCTGCAGGCATCTATCCGCAAAATCATGATGGCCGACCAGCTGCAGCCGCAGGACGGCCCAGCCATGACCGCCACCGAGGTGCACGTGCGCGTTGCGCTGATTCGCCAACTGCTCGGCCCGGTATACGGTCGCTTCCAGGCTGAATACCTCCAGTTGCTGGTTGTGCGCTGCTTTGGCATCGCTTTCCGCGCGGGCATTTTCTCCCCGCCGCCTGAAAGCCTGCAGAACGCCAATTTCAACGTGCGATACATCTCACCTCTGGCACGCGCCCAGAAGCTGGAAGACGTAACTGCAATCGAACGCCTCGGCATTAACGTGCAAAACCTCGCGGGCATCAGCCAGGACGTTGTTGATCTCATCGATACCGACGAGGCCACGCGCGTTGTGGCCGACGCACTTGGCGTCCCGGCGAAGGTTATTCGCTCATCCGATGCTGTGGCAGATCTCCGTGACCAGCGCCAGAAATCGCAGCAGCAGGCCGCTCAGCAGCAACTCATGATGCAGGCTGGCACCGAGGCGGCTGGAGCCGCAGGGCAGATAGCAGGTGCGGCAATAGGGCAACGACTGGCGGGTAACCAATGAGAATAAAACAGGCTACGCCTCAGGACTTTAAGCGCATCTTCGAAGAGATGCCTGGCGGTTCTCAGGTGCTGGAAGAATTAACGCGGCGCTTCGGGCGTGCGGCGTACGTCCCCGGCGGTACCGAGGGCGACCGCGAAACGTGTTACAGGGCAGGGCAGCGATCCGTACTGGATTACATCCTGCGCGAAATCAACAAGGCCGATGGAGTAGAAGACGATGTGGAAGCTTAAACACTTATTCATGAACGCTGAGCAGGGCGCAGAACAGCCGGGCGGCGGTAACGGAGGTGGTGAAGATGGTGGGAATAATCCGGGTACTGGCGAACCTTCTGGCAATTCTCTGCTTAGCACCGGCGCAGGCGAACCGGGTGCTAATGACTGGATACCTGAGAAATTCCGCGTTATGGGCGAAGACGGAAAACTCAGTATTGAAAGCTCTGCCCGCAAACTGGCGGAAAATTACACTCACCTTGAAAAACGCATGGGCAGCGGCGACGCACCGCCGAAAACGTCAGATGAGTATGCGCCTAAGGTAGAGGTCGAGGGGTTCAACTGGGAAGAATTCAAAGCCGATCCGCGCATGCACAGCTTCATGAAAACTGCACACGCCAAAGGTATCACCAACGATCAGATGAGTTTCATCTTGGGTGAATACGCACAACGTGCTCCTGAGCTGGTGGGCGGTGCCGCTGAGCTGGATTCACAGTCTGCCACCACGCAGCTGCGCGAGGTGTGGAAAACCGACGCAGAGTTTAAGCAAAACATCGGTCTGGCTTTCCGCGCGTTTAATTCGCTGGTTGACGACGCCGACAAAGGCCGAATTGACGAGATCGGCAATAACCCGATGGTTATCCGCATGCTCGCAAAAGTCGGTGCAGAAATGCAGGAAGATGCGCCGGCGGGCGGCGATGCCAATCTTGAAGAGCAGCAGAGCATTCGCGACCTGATGAAATCCCCGGCGTACATGGATCCGAAACACGCCGACCACGAACGTGTATCTGCGAAGGTCAAAGCGTATTACCAGAATCGTTACGGCGATCAAACCGTAGCGTGACATGTCACAATCAGCCCGCCGATGCGCGGGCTTTGTTTTTCCTATCTTACGGATATCTCCTGCATTATCCTTGGCAGGGGATAATCATTCATAATGACCAGAAATTCCCCAAAAGGTATAATTGGAGAAAACTTAAAAGGGCTTGGGTATGCTGGAATCATTAAAAGAACTATTTTCCTCCTCCGTCAACACTGCTACGCAACGGATTAAAAACCCTGCGCTGGGTGCATTTGCTTTATCGTGGTGTGCATTTAACTGGAAATCCATTCTTTATTTGCTCTTTAGCGACACCAAGATCTACAACAGAATCGAATTCATCTCAGCTCATAGCGATTGGAAGATCTCGTTTGGATACCCTGTACTATCGACAATAATTTTATGTGGTTTCATGCCATGGGTTAACAATTTCGTCGCCAAGTGGCAAAGTAAGCCACTCATAAATGCCGACGCAATTGAGGGCGTGAGGTATGCACATCAATTTAAAATAGGCGCTCGTTTGCAAAGAATGAAAGCAAGGCAAGATGTTACCTATGAAAGATATAAAACACATGCCGAAGAAGAGCTGCAGGAGATGCGAGCAAACATTCTCAAATCCCAAGAAATTACCGGGCAGATAACAAAAGAGCGTGACGCAGCTGTAGCAGAACTTTCAAAAGCAAAAGAAACCCTGGCAAACTTTGAGTTGCTCGATAAAGACAGAATTGGACAAATTGAGGGTGTAAATAGTCAGGTGTCGCAGCTAACAAGGCTTCTCGAGCAATGCTATTTCAATTTGCGCAGAAACCCCGATGATAAATCTCAGTATGATCTTGCAAACTATATAAAAACTTCCCTTGAAAACTTGAATATCAAAATACGTAATTAGGCATATAGGACGCACTCTGTAAGTGCTTTACCTTGGCGGTTCCGCTGCTATCTATAGTTAAACTGCTTTTTGGTCACCGACGCAACGTATGACGGTACGTATGGGCCTGCATCGTTCGGTGATCTCTCCAGCAATCCAAATGGTTCATCCTTGCCATACACCATCTTCCGTTTGCCCTTCAGCCTATTCCGCCGGTTTTCTTCATTTGGTCGGGATTCCGACCGCGCATCTCACTAACAATCTCCCCACAACCAGCCCGGCGGGGACGCCGGATAACTGAATTTTCCCGCAGTGCGTAAGCGCCACGCGCATTGTGTTAATCGGGCCGGGCAACCGACAACCCAGCAGGCGATATTTTCTGGAGTGATTGTTATGTCATTTGATGCCAATAAGAACATGATCACCGCTGCGTTTATCACGCAGTTTCATGATTCTTTCGAAATCGCCGCGCAGCAGAAGGATTCCCGCCTGCAGGCAGCGGTAAACGACCGTGGGATGATCACCGGCGAAGCGTTCACCATCAACGATATGGGCACCATCGAAATGACGCAGATCACCACGCGTTTCGGTGACACCGTATGGGACCTGCCTGAGGCTGGTACCCGTAATGCGTTGATGGCTGACTACGGTGTATTCGTTCCTGTTGAAAAACGTGACCTGCGTAAACTGCTTGCAGACCCGCAGGGGCCATATCTGCAGCTCACCCTGGCGGCCGCCAACCGCAAAAAAGACGACGTTGTATATCGTGCGCTGCTCGATACCGTGCTGCGTAAAACGTCCAGCGGCGGGGCATATGCGCCAGTGGCGTTGCCTGCGTCGCAAAAAATCGTTGCAGGTGGCACAGGCATGACCAAAGCCAAGCTGATCGCCGCGAAAGCGATGTTCCGCCGTAACGAGTGCGATGAGCAGAACGGTGAAGAGCTGTATATCACCTACAACGCCGACATGCTGACGCAGATCCTCAGCGATACCACGCTGACTTCTGCCGACTTTATGGCGGTGAAAATGCTGCAGGAAGGTGCTGTGTCTGGCAACTGGCTCGGCTTTAAGTGGCTGGCTTACGAAAAGCTGGATTCTGTGACTGATGGCGATCCGGCTGTAACCACCAAAACCGCCGTCGCATGGTGTAAATCCGCTGTGCATTTCGGTACCGGCGCTGAGTACAACGTCGATATCGGTCCACGTCGCGATAAAAACAACACCATTCAGATCTCTGTTGATGCGTCTTATGGTGCTGGCCGTGCCAACGAGAAAAAAGTCGTCGCCATCGATTTTGTTGTTTAAGCCGCTGGTGTGTTCGCCGGGGACTACCCCGGCCTTTTTTCATCTGAGGTTATGCCATGACTTCGAGTGTCTCTATCTGCTCAAACGCACTTCTGGCGCTGGGTGCTCACCCGATAAATAATTTCGACGAAGACACGGATCATGCCCGTCTTTGCGCCAACCTTTACCCCACTGTCCGTAATAAATTACTCCGTGCTCACCCGTGGAACTGCGCCATAAAACGCGTTGTGCTCTCACCTGTCAGCGCTGCGCCTGTCTTTGGGTATGGACACCAGTTTTCCTTACCTGGCGATTTGATCCGCGTTCTTTCAGTCGGTGAGCCGCGAGACGATATTGATTACCGGATCGAAGGCAGCCGACTGCTGGCTAATGTCGATGTGATTCGCCTGCGTTATATTTTCCGTAATGAGGACGAGTCCACGTGGGATGCCGCGCTGGTGGATGTGGCTGAAATGATGATGCAGTCCAAACTGGCATACGCGGTAACAGGTTCCACCAGCCTGCGAGATAGTCTTGCTCAGGAGGCAGCATTTCTGCTCAAGCAGGCTAAAGCCGTGGACGGCCAGGAAGATCCGCCGGAAGAGCTTGGCGGCTATCCAACCTATGAGTCGAGGTTCTGATATGCGCGCGAACCTCATCAAAACCAATTTCACCGCTGGCGAAGTGTCCCCGCGTCTGATGGGACGTGTTGACATCGCCCGCTACGCCAACGGCGCGAAGATTATCGAAAACGCTGTAGTGGTCGTGCAGGGTGGCGTTGTCCGCAGGCCCGGCACCCGCTTTGCGGCGGCGACTAAATACGGCAATAAAAAATCCCGGCTCATTCCCTACGTGTTCAACCGCTCTCAGGCTTACATGCTGGAGTTCGGTGACGGCTACATGCGCATTTTTCAGAACGGTAAGCAGCTGGTCAACGAAGACAACACGCCGTACGAAATTGCCAGCCCCTATACCTCTGACATGCTGCCCGCTGTGAATTATGTCCAGGGCGCTGACACCATGTTTCTGGTGCATCAGTCTGTGAAGCCTCACCGCCTCCAGCGACGCGGCCAAACCGACTGGGTGCTTGAGCCTGCACCGTTCATCGTTGAGCCGTTCGACGAGGTACGCGATACACCGCAGAAGTGGTGTAAGCCGTCCGTCAAAGAGTTCGTTGGCTCTGAAATTACTCTGACCCTGAGTGATGCGGATCCGGGTGACAATCCAAGCCCGCCATTCACTGGCTCGGGCTGGGTTGCTCAGGATGTGGGCTCTTACGTCCGGCTTAATGACGGACTGGTGCTGATAAAGAGCATTACCAGTGCGCAGATTGCCGTCGGTACCATCCGTAGCGACTTAACGGCAACGCAGGCAGCCTCACCGGGTTCGTGGACGCGCGAGGACACGGTATGGACAAATGAGTTTGGCTATCCCGGTGCGGTTACGCTGTACCAGCAGCGCCTTGTCCTGGCGGGTTCGCCAAAGTATCCGCAAACAATCTGGTGGAGTGAAACGGGCGTTTATCTGTCCTTTGAGATTGGCACCGAAGATGACGACGCGATCAGCTTCACGCTGTCTTCTGACCAGCTCAACCCGATTGTGCATCTGGCACAAATGAATACCCTGATTGCGCTGACCTATGGCGGCGAGTTTACGATCACCTCCGGCAACGATGCAGCCATTACACCGACCAATATTTCGGTGAAAAACCCAAGCCCGTACGGCTGCAACGGGATCCGCCCGGTGCGCGTTGGTACCGAAATCATGTTCGTGCAGCGTGCTGGACGCAAGCTCTACGCTGTAGCGTATGACCCCGACAGCTTTGTTTCCTATTCTGCCAACGACATGACTGTACTGGCAGAGCACATCACCGCTGGCGGCGTGCTGGACATGGCATACCAGCAACAGCCAGATGCGTTTATCTGGATGGTCAGGACGGATGGTGCTGCGGTCACTATGGCTATCGATCGCGCACAGGATGTTATCGCCTGGTCCCGTCAGGTGACTGCCGGCGCGTTTGAATCGGTGGCTACCATTCCGTCCGAAACCGACGATGTGGTTTACGCCATCGTACGTCGTGAGATAAACGGCCAGACAGTTCGCTATGTCGAGGTGTTCGACAGCACGCTTTATACCGATGCCGCAGTGACCGGCACCAGTAGCGCCGGTTCTGCCACGTGGACCGGTCTTGCTCACCTTGAGGGGCAGACGGTTGATGTGGTGGCCGATGGCGCTGTTATGCCGCAGCACACAGTTTCCTCAGGTCAAATCACACTGTCTCGCCCGGCGAAAAGCGTGGAGATCGGCCTGCACTTCGAAAGTACGATCGAAACGCTTTCGCCAGAGGTTCAGACCACTGAGGGTACAACGCAGAACGCGAAGAAGCGCACCAGCGAAGTGACAATGCGTTTTCTCGAAACCACTGGCGCAGAGTGCAACGGCCAGGTTATTCCGTTCCGCCGGTTCGGTCCAAAAATTCTCAACCAGCCCGCACCACTTTTCACCGGAGATCACTACTGGGGAAGACTCGGCTGGGAGCGCGGGGAAGATACTTTGCTTATCCAGCAGCGCCAGCCGCTGCCATTCCACCTTCTCGCAATTATTTTCACTTTCACCAGTAACGGGGGCTGACATGGTACGTAACGCAACGGCCGGGGATATCCCGGCGCTGATCGATCTGGGGGCGCGGATGTATATCGAGTCCCGCTATTCGCAGAATTCGCCCTTTGATGAAGAAAAATGCGCAGATCTCGCCCGCACTCTTATTTCATCACCTGCTGGCTGTCTGCTGGTGGTCGAAAAAGATGGGGCAGTAATCGGCTGGCTGGCCGGTGGTATTGCTGAGCAGTGGTTCAGCCGCCAGTTGATGGCGTTTGAGTATGGACTTTTTATCGCGCAGGAACATCGCGGCGGCACAGCTGGCCCGCGTCTCGCGAAAGCATTCATTACCTGGGCGGAAGAACACGGCGCCGCGATCATAAACATGGGTATCACCACGGGCGTACATGAAGAGCGCACCGGTGATTTGTATTCACGTCTCGGCCTGTCGCGTACCGGTCTGCTTTATTCCAAAGAGGTGTAACGATGTGTACCGGTTTAGAGGTGGCTGCAATTGGCGCGTCCGTTCTTGCTGCGGGTGGCGCTGTCTATAGTGGTCAGCAGCAAAAGAAAATGTCCAACTATCAGACAGCGCAGGCGGAAGCCGATGCAGAAGCCGCGCAGGCAGCTGCACGCGTGGAAGCCGATCGCATCCGTAAGGCGGGCAGGGCACAGGCAGCGCAGGCAAATGCAGCGCTGGCTGCGTCAGGCGTGGATACGGGAGAAGGTACCGCATTGCGTATCCAGTCCGGCATCGTGGGTGACGCTGAACAGGATGCGTACCAGACCATTCTGAATGGTGCGAACCAGAGCGCACGGCTCAACGCGCAGGCATCTGCCGACCGCATCAGCGGCCGTAATGCTTCAACATCTGGCTACATCAGCGCGGGCAGCTCACTGCTGAGCGCGGGTGGCACAACGTACAACGGCTGGAAAAAAGCAGGGAGTAAATAACCGTGAGAATTCCAACGGGTAATTTTGGCAACGTTACGCCGCAGGCTAATCCAACCCGGGTCGGGGTCAGTAATGTTGGTCAGATAGGTAATGCTGTAGCCGGGCTGGGGGCTGCTTTGGGCCAGACTGTGGATGATTTGCAGCGTACGCAGGATAAAGCTGACGTGGCCGCTACCCAGGCGATACTTACCGATCTCGATGCGAAATCCAGCGACCGCTGGGAGAACCCGGAGACCGGCGCGCTGGTAACCCGGCAGGGGTTCAAATCTTCTGGCGTCGGCCTGGACATGGATAAACTGGACTCCTCCGACTATGAAGAAGCCCGCAAACGTGTACCGCAGAGCCAGCTGCAGTATTTTGATGCGCAATGGAAGGCGGGTCAGATCCGCCGCGCCAGCACCTACAACAGCTTTGAGCGTAGCCAGACCGAACAGGCCCAGCGCCAGCAACTCGACGCAACGGTAAAATCGTCCGTTGAACAGGAAGCGGGGGCGTTTGATGACCCGCAGGCAGCCGCGTTGATTCGCAGCGCCCGGCAGCACTCCATTTCATTGTATGGCCAGGCACAAGGCTGGTCGCAGGAACAAATAGACCAGGCTGTTTCTGAGGCCAACTTACGCGCTATGGATCAGCGAGCCCAGAACTATGCGGTAACCAATCCTCAGGGCTGGTTAAATGGCGATTTTCCCGTGAAAGATACCGGTGCGCTGGATATGCGCGCCATCGGGATTGTTGAATCCGGCGGCAAACATTTCAATGCTGACGGCAGTATTATCACTTCTTCCGCCGGTGCGCAGGGGAAATACCAGCTGATGCCGGACACAGGCAAAGAGCTGGCGGCGAAGCGCGGTGTTGAATATAACCCGGCTGACGAAGAGCAAAATGCCCTGCTGGCGAGCGATTACGCAAATCAACTGTACGGTAAATATGGCTCGGAAACGCTGGCGGGTGCTGCGTATAACTGGGGTATGGGTAACGTTGACAAGTTGATCGCGAAAACCGGAGACCCACGTAAAGGCGAAATATCTGAGGCTGATTTTGTTCGGCAGTTACCTGCGGAAACTCGCGGGTGGCTGGCCCGGTACCGTAAAAATAAAACTGGTCTCGATCCTGTGTCGGTTAACAAAATCGATAACATCGCTGAGTCGAAAATCCGTGAGCAGCGCACAGCCCTGCGCGAGCAAATCGACCCCATCCTGAATAATACGATGGCGCAGCTGTACAACGGGGAAGTGCCTGACGCGATGCCCGATAAGGCATCAATTATGTTTGCGTACGGTGAACAAGGGGCAAAGGCAGTTAAGCAGCTCGATATCGCGATCAACAACGCCAAAACCTTCCAGGCGATACAGTACGTATCCCCGGAACAGCAGCAGGCAGAAATCGCAAAGTTAAAGCCTCAGGCAAATGACCCTGATTATGCGCTCAAGCTCGATGCGTATGGCAAGCTCGGCGCGCTGGTCCAGAAAAGCAATGAAGCGATACAGGTGCAACGTGATACCCGTCGTTTTAACGAAGCGCTGTCTATGGGCGAGAAACTCGACCCTACCAATAAATCCATGCAAAAAGCCGCCGACGCCACGCCAACGGCGCAAAACTTCCGGATTAACGATGCCACCACCCATGACGGGATTGTGCAGCAGGTGGCCCAGACCGGGATCATCCCTTCGCAGGTAACCACCCAGTTATCGGCGATTTCCCGCGCGCGCAGTCCTGAGGCGGTCCGTCAGGGGGCTGAGTTATTTAATCGTCTCTATGACACAGATCCCGCCTCTGTTGGCGACATGCCAAAGGATATGCAGGGATTTTATCTCACTGGTAAGCAGCTTACCGATTCTGGCATGGCGTCCGAAACCGCTATCGAGCAGGCGCAGAATCTGACCTACAACCAGACCGATGCGCTCAAAGCGCAACTGGCCTCAACCCAGAGTACCAAGGAATACAAAAAAGACCGCAGCAAAGCGATGGATTCCGCTGTGAGCAGCATGTCGGGCTTCTTTAGCTGGGGAAATCCATCCGCCGACGATCAGACGCCAGAGGCCGCACGTTTCCGCAACGATTACCAGTCACTGTATGACATTAATTACCGAACCACTGGCGGCAATGTGGATGCGGCCAAAAAAATGACCAACCAGCAGATCGCCCGCACATGGAGTATCAGCGAGGTAAACGGCGACGCCAAACTTATGAAATACGCGCCAGAGGCACTCTATAACTACGGTCCGTCAGGCTGGCAGGCGGCACAGTGGAAAGAAGAAAAAGAGAGCCTGATGTACGGTGAGCGCAAGGGCGAGATCACTACCAGCCCGACGCAGCTTGGTATTACTTCCGGTAGCGCTGCACCTGTTACCAGCAAAACGCCGGAATCGCGTATTAGCGGAGAGCTGGAGATAACTCCTGATGTACTGACGGCCCGCAATGGCGATTACGCCATCATGGTGCGGACAAAAGATAAGGATGGTATCGAAGCGGTACAGCCGTTCTACGATTCGTACGGCAGGCCGATGCGCTGGAAACCGTCACTGGAAGAGTGGGCGCCATACAAAAAAATGCAGGAAGAGCGCGAAGAACATGATCGCAATGAGCTGCAGCGCGGCCAGTACATTCGCGGGTTCAAAGATAAACACCGCGCGCTCGATGAACAATATAAGCGCCTGCACAACGAGCGCATGGACAGGGTCAAAAATTACTTCTCGTGGAGCACTGAATAATGCCCGTATACGCCACTCCTGAAGAACTGAATAACGGATTCACTCCGGCGGGCAATGTCCTGGCGGCACCTTCCGGGTTTGATGTCCCTTTGCCTGAAGGTACCAATCCGGCACCTCAGCAGGATGAGCCTTCCGTATGGGGCGCTGCATTTCGTCAGAATAACCTGCTGGGTAAAATGTTCCGCCCGGCGAAGCAATTCGAACCTGTAGACGGGTATAACCCGTACGCTGATAAAAACGAGCTGCACGGGTACGAACAATGGGGATCTGCTTTTGCCGATGCCCGCTCGCCGGAAGAAACCGCCTGGCTGAAACAGCAGATTGACGACGAAAACGACGACCGTCGGGTACTTTCCGAGGCTGGCGGGGAGGGGGTTCTCGCCAGCATTGCCGCCGGGGTTGTCGACCCGGTTACAGTTGCTTCGATGTTTATCCCCGGCGCGCAGGGTGGTGCAGTGGCCCGCATCGCGTCGCAGGCTGCGATTGGTGCAGCTGTAACAGCAGCGAGCGAGGTTGCGCTGAATAACCAGCAGATTACCCGCACGTGGGGGGAAAGCGCTTCCCACGTCGCAGCTGGTGCATTGATGAGCGGTGTATTTGCCGCCGCCGGTGCTGCGCTATCGCCATCTGTCCGCACTGCGGCCACGCGTGAAGTGGCTGACGCACTCGATAACATGAGCATCACGTCAGCGACGGACACGGCAGCGGCTTCGCTGCCCGAAGGTGGCAGCGTCGGCGCGGCGCGAATCAGTGAAGCCACGCTCGAGGATCTCACCCCGGCAGCTGGTGGTCCGGTCGGCAAGCTGGCACGTAAGGCCGGCAGCTATCTGACACCGTTCACCCGTCTGATGGAGTCTCCGTCGAAAACCTCCCGCCGCACCGCTCTGGAACTGGCAGAGAATAACTACACACTGCAGGGCAATGCCCGCGGCATAGAGACCCCCATCGCGGCAGAAACCCGCGTTCGAGGGTGGCGTCGTGAAGAGGCGGCCGTCGTGGTTACGAACAAGCAGGCCTACAGCCAGTATAAAGCCGCTGGCGGTGACCTGAGTTTTTCCCAGTTCCGCGAGGAAGTCGGTAACGCAATGCGCAGCGGCGATGTGCATGCTAACCCGGTGGTGCAGGAAGCGGCACAGGCAATGCGCACCGTTGTTAACCGGGTGAAAGTGGCTCAGCAAAAGCTCGGCCTGCTGCCGCCTGACGAGGAACTGAAAGCCATCGGCCAGGAGAGTTATTTCCCGCGCGTGTACAAAGTCGGCAAGATCGTCAACGAGCGTGATAAGTTCCGCGACATGCTGGTCAACTGGTGGTCACGCGGTGAGAAAACTATGTCCCGCGAAGAGGCAGAAATTACTGCTGATGCCACGATAAATAAAATCGTCGGCGCAAAAATTCCGCAGGATTTCGCAAACGTCTTTATGGTGAAAGCGGCAGGCAGCACCCGATCACGTACGCTCAGCGTTCCCGATCGCCTGATGAAAGACTATCTGGAGAGTGACGCGAACTATGTGCTGCAGCGTCATATCCGCGAGGCGTCGGCAGAGGTTGAGCTGACGCGCGCATTTGGTAACAAATCGCTGGAAAAACAGCTCAAGGATATTCAGGACGAATACGACGCGCTGATGCGTCAGAATCCCAAAGACCAGGCGAAGCTAGCGAAAGCCCGCGATAACGATATCCGCGATATTACCGCGCTACGCGACCGCCTGGCGGGCACCTACGGCATGCCGGACGATCCCTCATCATTTTTCGTACGTGCCGGTGCGTTCCTGCGCAGCGCTAACTTTGTTACCAAACTGGGCGGAATGACCGTTTCCGCTATTCCTGACCTTGCGCGCGGCGTGATGGTTAACGGATTTGGCAACACCATGCGCGGTTACTCTGCGTTGATCACCCGCTCACCGGCATTCAAGGCAAGCCGCGCAGAGCAGTTAAAAATGGCCGTTGGCCTGGAAACCATCCTGCACACCCGTGCGCGTACGATGGGTGACCTGGTGGACAGTTCCGCGCGAACCACGGCGGTAGAAGCGGGTATGGAACGCGTCACCGATGCGTTCGGTAAGCTCACGCTAATGGGCCACTTCGACGATATGAACAAATCTGTAAACGGCATGATCACGTCCGACGGCATTCTCTCCGGCGCGTTCGCTGGCCGCCGCCTGGCGAAGCTCGGCATTAACGACAATATGGCCGCGCGTATCCGCAGCGAATTCGACAAACACGGAGAGGTAATCAACGGCTGGCATATCGGCAATTTTGAAAAATGGGACGATCAGCACGTTGCAGGCGTCTTTCAGTCGGCGGTGCTGAAGGATGTGAACAACACCGTTATCACGCCAGGGATCGGCGATACGCCGCTGTGGGCCAGCACGCCGCTGGGTAAAACCATCTTCCAGTTTAAATCGTTCGCTACCGCATCCTATAACCGCGCCACCCTGGGCGGTCTGCAGGAGGGGACGGGGCAGTTTTATTACGGTACCGCTTTTCAGATTGGGCTCGGCGCGCTGACGTACGCGCTTAAACAGTCTGCAAACGGTAAGGAGGTAGACTGGTCTCCGAATAAGCTGGTGCTGGAAGGTGTTGACCGCTCCGGTATTCTCGGTCCGCTGATGGAATATAACAATATGGCGGAAAAGGCCTCCGGCGGTATGGTGGGGCTGGGTGCTTTGCTCGGTACCGGAACACAGTCACGTTATGCAAGTCGCGGCTTTATCGGCTCTGCGCTGGGTCCAACATTCGGCTTACTCGATACCGTTACTGATGTGACGGCGGGTGTACTGAATGGGGATGCAGGTGACCGTGTCCTGCATAATGTGCGCACCCTGTTACCGGGTAATAACCTGTTCTGGATTGCGCCGCTGATAAATCAGGTTGATCCTGGCATGCGATAATCGGTCGGGATTCCGACCTTAAAGCCGAGTCATCATAGCCCTGTATTCACTACGGGGCTTTTTTATGCATCAGGATTACAAAACACGCCTTACCGCGCTAAGCGATAAACTCACCGATGTGGTGCTTGAAGAAGCAGATCCGGATAACTGGCCGGGGGGAGATAAAAAACCGAGCGAACTGACCAAAGACGAACGCGGCGACCGCTACTGGGATAAAAAGAATGCAGCTGCATCGCTGACGCTCTTGATTAAGGTGCATTCACTTATCGGCATGCAGACGCGAGGCGGTACACCGTCGGATAATCCCGGAAAAGATGACGAAGCCTTTGAGCTGGGCCAGCAGGTTTCAAAAGCTGAGCGAGAGGCGGCCGCAATTATTGAGCGCCTGCAGAAAGGGAAAAAATGATTTCGTTCCTCGCCTTCTTTTTAATGTGGGCGGAGCGAATGAACTGGGACGTTCCGGACTGCCACTATCAGGCCTGCCACTGGCTGGAGCATCGCGGAAACCTCGCGGTGCTTCGCTGTTTTCGTGGCTTCGGTAAATCAACGATCCTTGCGGTCTATAACGCTTGGCGATATTACTGCGATCGCCAGTATCGTATTTTGCATCAGTCTGAATCCGACGGTACCGCGTATAAAACCAGCCGCGACACACAGAACGTTCTGCGTAACCATCCGCTGACCAAAGGCATGCTGCCGGACGGGCAGGGGACGGTAGAGCAGTGGTGGGTTAATGGGGCGCTGGATTTACGTAACGGCAGCATGTACGCCAAAGGCATTCTGTCTAACGTCACCTCCGCCCGCGCAAATGAATGCCAGAACGATGACGTAGAGGTACCCCGCAATATCCAGACGCCAGAGGCGCGTGAAAAGCTGCGCTATCGCCTGGGCGAACAAACGCACATCCTGATCCCAGGCGGCCGTAAGCTCTACATTGGCACGCCTCACACGCATGACAGCCTTTATGATGAGGTGGAGTCTATGGGCGCTGACTGCCTAACCATACGGCTGTTTGAGAAAGAAAAACGCGTTGAAGCGAAAGACGCCACGCAGCTGCGCTACGAGTTATCTTTCAGGCCAGAGTACGTTTTCGCGGGCATCCATAAAGCGGCGCGGCTCTTGGTCGAGGATGTCGATTATAAAATTACGGCCGGCGGCGTTGAGTTTGCATCGGCGCCGGATACTGTTATCGATTTTTATGCAGATTGCGCCTGGCCTGAGCGATTCACCCGGGAGGAAATGGAGAATCGTCGTAAAGAAACGCGCACCATTAACGAGTGGGATAGCCAGTATCAGCTGCACAGTAAACCCGTTGGCGACGTTCGTCTCGATCCTGACCGCATCCGTGAGTACAACATTCACCCTCAGCTCAGGTATGCGAACCGTACGGCCTCGCTCTGGCTGGGTAACGTGCAAATTGTTGGCGCTGTCGCCTGGTGGGATGTGGCCACAGGTAAAGTTAAGGCTGATGCTTCGGCGTTCTCGCTGATGCTGACGGATGCAAGAGGGCATTTATACTGGCACATTTGCCAGGAGCTTACGGGGGAGCTGGCAGAGTTTGACGATAACGACAAAATCACCGGCGGGCAGGTGGCGCAGATCAAAGAGCTGGTGCTCAAATATCAGATCCCGGTTGTATGCGTTGAGGTAAACGGCCCCGGCAGCTTCGCGGGTAAATTGCTGCGTCAGGCACTCAAAGGTACCGGGTGCGGCGTACGTGAAGAGTTCAGCGTCACCAACAAACAAAAGCGCATCCTCGATGCGTTTGAGGCACCTCTGTCTTCACGGTTCCTGTGGGCGCACACCGATGTGCTGGACGGCCCTGTATATGACCAGATGCGTGACTTTAACCCGGCGCTGACCAACCAGCCGGACGACTTCATTGATTCGGGCGCTGGTGCTATCAGTGAGACCCCGGTGCGTATAGGTAAAGTGGTCGGGATTCCGACCGGACATACGCGCGAAGATTGGCAGTTAAGTGACGGAGACCATGAGGTCGAAGTCGATTACTAATCCGCTGCGAGGTTCTCCGCCATGTCGGTTCCTAATCAGACGCCTTATATTATCTATAACGCCAATGGACTGACGACCGTCTTTCCTTTTGAGTTCTATATCATCAATTCTAATGACATCCAGGTAACGATAAACGGTGATGTCGTTACGAGTGGTTATTCAGTATCAGGTGTGGGTAATGTAGGTGGTGGGGATGTGATATTTTTAACTCCACCAGCGAGCGGCTCAGTGGTTATGCTTGAGCGTGTCGTACCGACTTACCGGCTAACTGACTACCAGGACAATGGTGACTTGCTCGCCGATACGGTGAATAAAGATTTTGATCGTTTATGGATGGCAATCCAAAGGTCATTTATCTATCTCGGTCTGGCTCTTCGCCGTCCGCTACTTGGTGGTCCTTTTAACGCAGAAGGTTATCGAATTGCTAATGGAGCGGATCCGGTTGAAAAACATGATTTCGCAACAAAAAATTATGTTGATAACGTTGCGGCAAATAGCGCTGATAACATTAACAAGAAAATAGATGCCAATTTTGCCCGTACGCTCCGTGTTCCTGAATTAAGCGTGGATATGCTGGCCCCCGCGGGTTACAGGGCTAATAAGGTTTTCGCCTGGGATAGCTTTGGTCGTCCGATTAACATCCCGGCTCCTTCAGGCTCAGCTGCTGATGTGTTTATAGAACTGGCAAAATCGACGGGAGCTGGCCTGATTGGCGCCGGCATGACAACAGTTGATAACCTGCTCGTTAAGTTCAGCCCTCTGCGATATGGGGCGAAAGCAGATGGCTCAAACGACACTGCAGCATTCACCTCATGCATGGCTGCCATGCCGAGCGGTGCGACAATGGATCTTCAGGGCCTGACCTACTCAGTCACTGATATCGAAGTCACCAAGCCGATGCGCATAATCAACGGCACTATCAACGTGTTGTATGGATCACTCAAGGGTGGCATATGGGTACACGACACACATGATGTACGCGTTGACAATGTTAATACAAATGTAGACCACTTAAATAAAAATTTATACACGGCCGATAACGTTTCAGGTGTTATATTCGAAAACTGCAGTAATGTCTCAGCAACAAATATTAATGCAGTTGGGTCTAAATGTAATACTTACTTATCTACAGGCTCCTGGGGTTGCCCTATTCATGCATACCAGTGTGATGGCGTAACGTTCCACAACTGTAAAGCGAGCCATTCCGATAAGGAAGGAATTATGACCCGCTTCTGCAATAACGTGAAGTATGGCCTCCTGACTGCCACAGATTGTGGGTATTCAGGCGTTGGAACATCTGGTGGGAATGGATTAATTGCCTGTAATATTTGGTCCTACAGATCTGGCCTCACCAATGTATCTTTTAACAGTACAAACTTTACAGTTGCTGGTATTTACAGTGAGGGGAATTTGGATGAAGGAGGGATTTGCCTTGGGCATACGCATGAGGTTCCTCAATATGCTGGTAGCGGTACAGCATCAGGTCTGACAATTATTAATTCTGCTAAGAGTGGGCTGGTCATTGGGAAGCATAAGAATATAACGATTAGCGGATTAACAATTGATACCGTAGGAACGGTTACTCCGGGCGCTGGTATTGTGGTAAATGATGCCATGCAAAACAACTGCAACGTATTAATAAGCGATTTCAATCTAAAAAACATTATAGGCACGGGTATAAATTATCTTTACAACGGAGCCAGCAACCTTGTAATCGATGGTGGCACAATTCAAGGTTGTTCGCTGAATGCAGTTCAGGCTCAGCATAATGGTTATACTAATATCAAAAACGTTACTTTTAGAAATAACGCTTATGATATTGCCGTATTCCCATACGCATCTGACGGCACTCAAAAAATGACTGCTTTAAACGTTCAAAACTGCGATATGGAATTCACAACCAACTGGAACGTTGTGTTCCGTGGTGTTCAGTATGTTAAATTTGACGGAGTGACAGCGCTTGGTTTCAATTCAGGAAACACATCAACCATGGCATCAATCAGGTGCGATACGATTGTCGGAAGCACATTCGAGTTGCCAGATTCCATCGAGTTCAATAGCAGTCGTTTTAATGGCACTGTCGGTTCCGGCGTTGCGGCAACCATTGTGATTGGCGATGACGGCCTTGCAACTACGGGTAAAAGGCTGAAAGTTAATGGGTGCCACTTCGGCGACGTAACAAAGAAACCAATCCAATATACCGCTGCAAGGATGGCAATCCAATGGGGTAGAAACACAAGGGGTACGGATGTAGGGCTGCAGACTGTTAGCATCCCATCATCAGGATCTGTTGTTGTTAACAACAGCAATATTACAGCCGAAGGAATGCCTGTTATGGTTGCTCGTGGTAATTCAGGTTTTTACGTTTCAGCGTGGTCTTTGGGAACCATGACAATTAATAATTCAGGTGCAACATCGATAAACCTTACGATTCAGCACTAACGCAAAGGCCGCTATGCGGCCTTTTGTTTTAAAATTGCAGTGAAAAACTTTGTATTCTCCACAAATTTAGCTGATATGTAAGCGGTGGCTAAGCTTAAGACAAACCCAGCGCTAGCCAGAACTAAGGCGTTGTGTAAGTTTTCTTCACTGTATTCCTGATAGCAGCCGAATATAAATAATAGTATAGGGAAGTGAATGATATAAAGAGTATAAGAGAATGAAGCCATAGATGGTAAAATAGATATTCTTAAATCATGTTCAATAATAAGTTTTTGCAGCAGCGCAGCCATTAATAGACCAATGGATACGTTAACCATAGTTAGATTTGAATTGGTGAAGTTGTTATAGATGATGAAAATTCTGTAAGCCGCATAGGCCACCGTTCCAGCTAATGCAACAGTTGTAATCATTCTTGGTGCTTTAATGACGCCGTCATGGATGAGGCATAGAATTGCACCGACAACCCACACAATAGAGTAGAAGAAGAATGGTGGGTTATTGGAAATACCAATATATCCAATTAATATGGCAGCGATAATAAGTTCCTTTCTCCCGCTTAAAATCATACCTGCAATAATGTAATACCAAACCTCTATTGAAAGGCTCCATAATGGAGAATTTGATTTAGGGGATACCTCTCCTATAAAGCCATTTGACATCAACGCTGATGGGATATAGTTAATAAGATCAACATCAAATCCATATTTATTAACCCATCCGTTAGCTGCTGAAAGACTGCCATCTGTAGAAACAAAAAGAAATTTAGAAAACACTGTCAATATAGCAATAATAACGAATGAAAAGATTAGAGGAGGATAAATTCTTGCGAATCTCTTAACAGCATAATCTGATAAATCAAGAGACCCATTACGTGAAATGTTACCAGTTATAGACTTCGTAATTAAAAATCCACTCAAGACGAAAAATGCCATAACACATGATTGGGCTAGCACGGCTAAAAATCTATAGTATTGAGGGATGTGCTGATTGATAAAAAGTTGCGAGCAATGGCATAAGACAACAATAACCGCAGCTAGGCCACGCAAAGTATCAAAAGATATGGACTGGTTTCTTGTGAGCTTTTGATAGCTTGTAATTTTCATCGTGTGTTTTTTTTGTGTTGAGATAAACGTTAAACGAAGATTATCACCTTTAAGGTCATTTCGATAGTTTGTCCTAGCCGGTCGTTTTTACGTAAGTTTCGATAGTCGGGATTCCGACCGCTAGTCAACCTTACCCTCGCCGAACTAAACAAAATTCCCTCTGGGGGTAAGGTATGAGGATGAACAACCTTTCAGACGCAGCGGCGGGGCTGTCGTACGGCACATCTATTGGCAGCTTTGGTTACTGGCTGCTGCAACTCCTCGATAAAGTGAGCCCAAGCCAGTGGGCTGCTATTGGGGTACTCGGCAGTCTCTTATTGGGTCTGCTCACCTACCTGACAAATCTCTATTTCAAAATCAAAGATGACCGTCGGAAAGAGGCTCGGGACAATGGCTACCAGCAAAACTAAGCTCAGCGCAGCTGTTTTGGGGTTGATTCTTGCTGGCGCTTCTGCCCCGCAAATCCTCGATCAGTTCCTGAATGAGAAAGAGGGCAACAGCCTCACGGCGTACAGAGACGGGGGCGGCATCTGGACAATTTGCCGTGGCGCCACGATGGTTGATGGTAAACCGGTGATGCAGGGCATGAAGCTGACGCAGGCGAAATGTGACCGGGTAAACGCCATCGAACGAGATAAGGCTCTGGCCTGGGTTGACCGGAATATAAAGGTGCCGCTGACCGAACCGCAGAAAGCAGGTATCGCTTCATTTTGCCCGTACAACATCGGCCCCGGTAAATGTTTCCCATCGACGTTCTATAAGCGCATTAATGCCGGTGACCGTAAAGGAGCATGCGAGTCGATCCGCTGGTGGATTAAAGACGGTGGCCGCGACTGCCGCCTGACCAAAGGCCAGAAGAATGGCTGTTATGGTCAGGTTGAGCGCCGGGATCAAGAAAGCGCACTGACATGCTGGGGGATTGACCAGTGACCATTAAATCGAAGCTGTTATCTCTGGCCGTTCTACTGGCGCTCTTTGCAGGTACGTATTATTCCGGTTATCTGAAAGGCTGGTATGCGCACAGCGACAAGGTAAACAGCGAGCATATAGCAAAGAACAAAAAGGCTGAGAAAGCCGTTGCTACTGGTGAGCAGAAAGCAGCAGCGGTCAGCGCAGAGGGAAAGGTAATTTACCGGACCATTTACCGAGACGTGGTGAAATATGTTAACGACCCGAATCATATTAAGTGCGATTTTGACGATCACGCTGTGCAGCTGCGGCAGCGAGCCCTCGATGCGGCCAATTCCATCAGCGGATTTGATGCAGGAACCGTGCAAGGGGGCGAGTAAAGCTGGAACAGACAGCGACGAAGATCTGCAGGCGGACATCGAAACAGCGGAATGCCTGCGCCAGTTACGGCTGGATAAATATCGTTGGCAAGCTTGGTACAGGGCTACGGAATAGCCTGTTTGGTTCCTCAATCGGGAGCGAAATCAAAACGGGTATCAGTTCGGGTATCTGCTTTGATTGTGAAAATAAAACACAGTAAATACAGGTTGTTATCTACTGTGTTTTGCTCCTATTATCGCACCATTTAATTCAAAGCATCATTTCAGACCCACACCCCTCTCCTGTCAGGTTGTTTGAACCTTTATCTTTCTCGTTCATCTCCTCCCTTTATTGTATGAATAAATACATTCTAAGTACATCAACCACTACTAATTTTTTATACAATCCTAAAATCACCATTAAATATTGCTGTCTTGATTGTATTGCCTATACACTCATTAAGTGTTCAATAATTTAAACCCTTAATCATGGCATTACATGGCAAGCTTTTACTTAATGATGCTGATTACGCGGCCTTTAATCTTTTTGGGGTTGGTGTGTTTATGGCCTTCTCTGGACGAGGTAATTATAAAAATAATGCCGCATGTAGAGCTATTGCAAAAGATGGACCATTGCCACCAGGTAAATACTGGATCGTTGATAGACATGAGGGGAATTGGTTTTCGCAAGGAAAATTAGAAATCAAAGATTCTATAAATAGAAAACTAGGACTCCAGGAATTTGGAAAATCTCGGTGGTTTGCTTTATATAAAGATGACTGGGGTATTGATGACGGGACCTGGATAGAAGGTGTACACCGTGGATTGTTCAGGCTTCATCCTGGACGTGTTCCCAAGGGCTGCATTACAATCGCACATGAGACTGATTTTGCACAAATTTATAATGCTCTTATGGCAACAACACTCATTCAGGTCCCTTGTATGAAATCCTTACTGGCTCGAGGATGGATTGAGGTCGTAGCAAATGGCTATAAAAACATTTGTCCTTCGTACAGGTAAAACAATTCTGTACATAATATGCTTTATTCTTTGCTATGGTCTTATGCCTAAGGCAGAGCACTTTCTTAATATTGAGGTGGCATCCCAGTGGAGTGAAGTAATATATGGGGAAGATAATATTGAAACACTATATGATTTATTCGATGACGTTGATATTGTCGTTGCATTTTTTGTGACGACAATAATATATCTTTTTATTATGATATTAATAAAATATATGAGAAAATAAAATGCCAACCCCTCCCTATATGTGGCTAAAAGACGACGGTGGCGCTGATATAAAAGGCTCCGTTGATGTTAAAGATCGTGAAGGTAGCATAGAAATCATTGGCCTTAGCCACGGGATTAATCTCCCCGTGGATAGCATGAGTGGAAAAATAACCGGTACACGCCAGCACTCATCAATGATGATTGAAAAAGAGGTTGATAGCTCCACGCCCTATTTATACCGCGCTGCTGCGACTGGCCAGACGCTGAAAAGCGCAGAAATTAAGTTTTATCACATAAATGACGCTGGTCAGGAAGTGAGTTACTACACGGTCATGATGGAAAATGTGAAGATCACTGGCGTTAACTGCGGGGTTGCCAACGTCAAAATGCCAGGCAACGATAAGATGAATCATGTTGAAAGCGTCAGTATGCAATATGAAAAAATCACGTGGCGTATCGTAGACGGCAACATCCAGTTTGCAGACGCCTGGAATGAGCGACACACCGCCTGAATATAAAAGGGGGGACCATCACCATCACCCCCTCAGCCATCTTCCATACTCGTCTGGCCACTCCACCGTCTCCGTTCCCCGCTTCCCCATCCCAAAACCATGTCCGCCCGTCGGATACCTATGCATCTCAACCGGGACGCCATGCACCCTGCACGCCTCAGCCATAATCAACGAATTGTGGGGATCGGAAAGCGGGTCGTCTTCTGCCTGTACGATAAAACACGGTGGTGTAGTAGTTGTGACGTAATTCTGCACCGACCCTGCATACTCCTCTGCCGCAGACGCGTGCGGTCCCATCAGAATTCTGTGCGTAGAGGTATGGGTGTAAGGTTTTTGAAGGGTAATCACCGGATAAATCAGCGCTGCACCGTCAGGTCTGGCACTTAATTTATCAATCTCATCCCGCGCAGGATACGAGCAATAGTCAAATCGCGTGGCCGTCATGCCCATCAGGTGCCCACCTGCAGAAAATCCCAACACGCTAACGTGTTTTTCTCGCTGGCGAATAATCCGCAACGCGCGCTGGGCATCCTGCAGTGCCACCAGATTTCCATCGTTCCAGCCTTCGGCGGGCAGGCGATAGTTCAGGATATACGCGGTAAATCCGCGCGCGTTCAACCACCGTGCGGCGGGAATGGCCTCTTTACGGTTTTGTATACGCTTATAACCTCCCCCGGCTGCAATTAACACCGCGCGTCCGTTAGGTGAGGAGGGTGCGAGCATAGTCAGGCTCGGTATCGAGATAGTGTGCAACGCACCAGAAGATGTATACATGCGCGATCCTTTAGGCCCACCGCCGCCCGGCGGAACACCTTTCCACAGCGCGATCTCTACCCCTGCATCCGGCGTGTCAGAGGCAAAGGAAAATCGGGCTGTTGCCATTGCCGCAGCAAGGCCTAGCAGAAAATGACGGCGGTTCATTGTCCTCCCGGAAATGGCATTGCGACATTTTTATCCACGACACCCACACCACTGCGTCAGCAGCGCATGCAGTTTAGCCGGCTCCAGCGGCTTGCGCAGCACCATATATCCCTCCCGCTCCGCCTCCAGCAGAACCGGCGAGTTAAACTCGCCGCTGACCATCGCGCCGCTCATGTCCGGCAGGCGTTCAAAAAGCGCTTTCAGGATGTCGAAGCCGCTCTCACCGGATCGCAGGCGCTGGTCGCACAGCACGGCGAACGGCGTGAAGCCGTCGTCGATGATGGCGAACGCCTCTTCAGCGGAGGCCGCACAGCGCACGTTGATTCCCCAGATGCTCATCAGGCTCTCCCAGGCGGACGTCACCAGCGGGTCGTCATCGACGACCAGACAGGAGCCGTGCAGCGGAGCATAGCGTACCGGCGGGGCGGTATTGTCACAGGCGGGCGGGGAGTCCTGCGAGACGTCTTCTCCAGCATAGCGGGTGAAGCGCATCCAGAATCGTGAACCTTTGCCTTCAATGGACTGCATCCCGTACTTCACCTTCATCAGCCTGGCGCAGCGGGCAACCACCGCCAGGCCCAGCCCGTGTCCGGCGCTGTCGATCTTCCATGCCAGCTCGGGGCGATAGAAGGGCGAGAAAATTTTGCCTTTCTCGTCGTCGGCGATGCCGACGCCCGTGTCCCACACCTCAACAAGGTAATCGCCGCCGCGCGGCCGGATGGCGACCAGCACGCCGCCCTGCTGCGTATAGCGAAGGGCGTTTTGAACCAGGTTGATCATGGATTGTCGCACCAGCAGCGGATCGCCCATCACGTAGATGCGGCGTTTAGGCCGCCACATGCGCAGCCGCAGGGCGCGGCTGTTGGCCTCTTCGCGAAACAGCGTGATCACCGAGTCGAGCAGGGCGCCAATGTCCACTTTGGTCGGGGCGGTGAGCACATTTCCGGATTCAATCTTGCTGAGATCGAGCAGGGAATTGAACATCAAATGCACCGAGCGGACGCTCTGCTGCAGGTCAAGGAGCTGGGGGGTCAGGCTGTCGTCCCGGTTTCGGTGGATAATCGCTTCGATCAGAAAACCCATGGCGTGTACCGGCTGGCGCAGGTCGTGGCTGGCTGTCGTCAGGAACTGGTTTTTATCCAGCAGCGCCTGCTCCGCTTCCTCTTTGGCCTGTCGGAACTGTTCTGCCAGGCGTGAGCTTTGCTCTTCAAGCAGCGCTTGCTGAATGAAGAACGCGTGCGACGTTAACGCATGGCGATAAATGGCGAAGCCGTACAGCAGGTTCAGCATCAGCACGATGAACATCAGATCGTCCAGCCGCCAGATGATGCCGAGGTTCAGTACGCCCCAGGAGGCGAAGAAAAAGCGCGTAAAGGTGCTGATGACCGGCGTCAGATGCGTCGCGTTGGCGGCGACGATAGCGGCAATACTGATATTCAGGAGCAGGAAAAAGTCAAAGTTCTGCGTCTGCGGGGTAATTAAATAGAGGGATGAAATCCCCAGCCCGTGAATAAGAGCGATCTTATTTATGCGTGGAAGCCAGCGGCGCAGGACGTCCTCTTCATCCTGCTCTTTCGCTTCGCGCCGGTAGCGTCGGTGCAATATTCGGATCGCCACGGCACATAGCAGGTAAATGATTATCCAGGTAAGGGTTGGGCCAAGATCGTCGCCCAGCAAATTTATCCAGATGGCGAAAGGAATGCCGACAAAAGGCACGGCGCTGAAGCTGAACACCAGCCGCAGAAAAGTATTGTTTAGCAAACGGATCTGCGCGGTCGGAGAGATCCCTTCGTTCTGTAAGCTCGGGAAAAACCTCATTCCGACGGTTCCCGCTTGCCATGCAGAAGGGTGATGGCTTCTACCCGACTATTAACGCCTATCTTTTTAAGGATATTGCTGATGTGTTCTTTGACCGTGGGCTCAGAAATTGAAAGCTGTGCGGCAATTCTTTTATTTGGCAGTCCGCGCATAATCATATTTAACACGTCTATTTGTCGCGGCGTTAAGTTAAATTTACTTAACTTCTCGTTATTCGCCTTTACGGATAAATCGTTCCCCTCGGGAAACCAGGTGAGATTATCAGTAAGTGCGAAAACGGCCCGTGAGAATATTTCAGGCGGCTCGCTTTTCAATACGAAACCATGCCCTCCGGAGGCGTGAACTTTTTGCCAGATATCGTTGTTATCATCTCCGCTGACCACCAGGAGTCGTACCTGTGGGTAAAGCTGTTTCACTTCTTTCAGTAATTTCAACGCCGTGCCGGACGAAAGCCAAAAATCGATTACCAGCAAGCGCGGCGGGCCATTATCCCTAATTTGACGGTAGCAATCATCCTCATTCGTCACCACGCACGCCTGCTTAAATCGGCAATGCGTAATCAGAAAATTGGCGATGCCGCTTGCTACCAATGGATGGTCATCAACGACCAACGCATAATTCTGCCCCAAAGGAATCTCCTTTCACCTTCGCATATCTGAGAGTACGGATGAATTATTATCTACCCACCCTACTTTAGGAGGGTTTTTTCGAATAGGAAAGGGAAATATATTAATCGCACATTTGGGTGATAGAAAACATAAATACAATCAGAGATATTAACTGGTTGGATATAAAGGATAATTTATGAAAAGAACGCTTATCGTTTTAACCGCTACAATGATGCTGGCCGGTTGTTCCACGCTGAAAACCGATCAGGCTATTCCGTTGCTGCAGGCGGAAACCGCTAAAATGCTGGGCCTGGGCTCGTCGGATGAAATAACCGTAACCAACGTTAATGGCGCCCAGCCTGATGCACTCGGCGGACAAAAGCTCTCTTATCGCGCGACGACGGAAAAAGGGCGTATTTTTGATTGCTCGTCAATGATGATGCCGGGGATTTTAGGATCGGCACCGACGCTGAGCGCGCCAACCTGTACCCCCGTCGTCACACATAAATAAATAACTCCACATCAAAAGGCGTAGATAAATAACGCCTTTTACATTTTCTGACGTCTCTGAGTTTTCATATAAAAACGATTTTCCTGACATCACGCTAATGAGTACGGAGATAGCCCGTGAATAACTCTACATCGCCTTCTTTAGCGGTTAAAACACCGCTTTCCAGACTTTACCTCGCGTTATTTTCCGCGCCGCTGCTACTGCTTTCACCTGCCGATTTCGCCCGCGCAGCCGATGCAATTTTTGACGGCGACTCGCGTATTACCGAAACGCTGGGCTACACCGGAGATGTTTACGTTGGACGTAACCAGCGCGGAAACCTGCTGATCGATAATGGTAAAATCACCGCCTATAACATCAATATTGGCCGACTGTTCAACGGCCAAATTTATGAAAGCCTGGTCACGGTCCGTGGACCCAATGCCGAGCTTAACGCGGTGAACGACCAGTATGTCCTGCGCGGCGACCTGAATCTTGGCCTCGGCACCCTGCGGGTCGAAGAGGGCGCGCTGGCCAGCGCGAAGGAGATCGTGGTCGGCACCACCCGCGGCTACGACAGCCACCTTATCGCCACGGGCAGCGGCTCGCGCGTGACCAGTAATTTTCTCAGCGTCGGCACCGATCTGGGGGCACGCTCCACGCTGGCGATTGAAGATGGCGCGGTGCTCAGCACAGCCTACGACGCGCGCATCGGCAATGGTACCGGGCCGGGTGAAGCCGACGCGCTGAGCCCCAAAGCCACCGTCACCGGTGCCGGTTCGCAGTGGAATGTTGGCCGTACGCTGACGCTTTATGGTGACCTGGACGTGCTGAACGGCGGGGTGGTTAACGTTGGCGGCGTGCAGGTGGCGGGCGTCTCCGGGGCGGGTAAAACCGCCGAGCTGGTTATTGCCGGGAAAGACTCGCGCTTTACCAGCGCCAGCAGCGTGAACGTGGGCGACTATGGCAACGGCGTGCTGTCGGTCATTGACGGCGGTGCATTTTCCGCGGGCAGCAATGAGCTGGTCTTAGGCACGACCAGCTCCGGCTCGAACCGCGGCGCGCTGATTATCGGTAGCCGCGGCAATATGGATACCGGAACCGGCCTGACCGAACCGACGCTGGGCGCGGCGGGCGGCGCGGGCACCATCGATGCGAAGACGGCAATCAGCCTGCGGGGCGGGCTGTTCGGCAGCTATGTCTACTTTAACCATACCGACGCTAACTACGTGTTTAGCAACACGATGAGCGGTGAAGGTGAGGTGATCAATACCGCCGGGCAGACAACGCTGAACGGCGATCTCTCAGCGCTGCAGGCGAACGTGACCGCGCGCGGTGGCAAAGTCATTATTGCCAGCAATATCAACACTCAGCCTGAAGACAATATCTTTGATGTTCAGACCCTTAGCGCCGAGAACGGCGGTACGCTGATCCTCAACGCGACGGCGGGCTCCGACGTTAACAACGGGCAGGGTTACAGCAGCGCTGCGTCAATCAAGGCCGGCGGCACGCTGGGCGGCAACGGCACGCTCGGCCAGACCGAGATCCTGTCCGGCGGCCATATTTCGCCCGGCGATGGCGGCATTGGCACGCTCACCCTGAAACGTTACCTGAACTTTATCGGCGAATCCTTCTATGACGTTGATATTGCGGGTGATGGCAGCAGCGATCGGCTGCTCGTCTCGGGTAAAACTACCATCAGCGATCGGGCCAAGGTTCAGGTCACCGCGCTCGATCCGCAAACCAGCTACAAAACGGGCCAAAGCTACCGCATTTTAACCTCTGACGGGGGAATTGACGGCCAGTTCGCGGGGGCGATTTCAAAATCCGCCTTCCTGGACGTGGCGCTCAAGCAGGGCAATAACGCCGTCGATCTGACCATCGCGCAGAAAGAGATCGGCGGCGAGAACCCTGGTGGCGAAAATCCGGGCGGAGAAAACCCCGGCGGTGAGAATCCGGGCGGTGAGAATCCTGGTGGAGAGAACCCGGGCGGTGAAAATCCGGGTAGCGGCAAGCCGGGGATTTTCCAGACCGTGGCCAAAAGTAGCAACCAGTGGAATACCGCCGGCGCGCTCTCCACGCTTACGCAAAGCGGCCCGTCGCTGGCGCTGTACAACTCCCTGCTGGCGCTGAGCGCGCCGGAAGCGCGAGAGGCGTTCAACCAGCTGTCCGGTGAAGTTTATCCGTCGATGCAGTCCAACCTGATCGCCGGCAGCACGCAGGTGTTTAACGTGTTAAACCAGCGCATGCAGCGCGCGTTCGATAACGACAGCCTGGCAATATCCCCGTTAGCGATGTCGCTGGTGCAGCAGCCGGAGCCGCAAAACAACGGCGTCTGGGGCCAGACCTTCAGCTCCTGGAGCCGAAACAGCGGCGACGGTAACGTGGGCAAGCTGGACGGCAACACCACCGGCTTCCTGCTGGGGGCGGACCGCAAGCTGGCGGACCATAGCGTGCGTGTCGGTGGCTACTTCGGCTACAGCCGCGGTGATTACGACGTCGACAGCCGTCGTTCTTCAACGGACACCGACAACTACCACCTTGGCCTGTATGCGGCGGGTCAACAGGATGCGTTCTCCCTTCGCGGCGCGCTGGGCTACACCTGGCACAAGATCGAAGGCGAGCGCAATGTTGATTTCAGCGGCTTCTCGGATCGTCTGAAATCGGATTACGACGCCAACTCGCTGCTGGCGTTCACCGAGGCGGGCTACCGTTTCGGCCAGCCGGATATGAATATCGAGCCGTTCGCTAATTTATCGTACATCCGACTGCATACCGATAGCTTCAGGGAAGACGGCGGTGCCGCCGCGCTGAGCGTGCGTAACGACACGATGAACACCTTCTACTCCACCCTCGGGGTGCGCGGCGTGACCGAGCTACCGAAGAACGTTAACCTCTACGGTTCGTTGGGCTGGCAGCACGCCTACGGCGATAAGAACACCTCATCGCGCATGGCGTTTGCGGGCAGCGACGCGTTCATTACTCAGGGTCAGGCCGTCGATGAGGACGTGATGGTGGGCGATATCGGCGTGAGCGTACAGCTGTCTCGGGCTGCGACGCTGGACGTGGGCTATCAGGGACAATATGGTGCGGATACCCGCGTCAACTCGGTTAACGCGAATCTGCGCTGGTCGTTCTGAACCTGAATTCATGCTCGTAAACAGACAGACCCGCATGATGCGGGTCTTTTTTGTTGCGCGGCATGTTGGGGAATGTCCTGAACCCTAAAATGGGCATCTTCTACGTTTCGTTTCTCCCGCAGTTTATTCCTTCAGGACATTCGCCTTTTGCCTGGACGTTTTTGCTTGTCGGTATTCATCTGCTGATTGGCGCTGCGCTTACCCGGCCTACATGCGGCAATAATACGCCACTCATTGTAGGCCCGTGCAGGCACAGCGCCGCCGGGCAAAGGTTACTCCCGTTTTTGGGCGATAAGCTGAATCATATTAAAATACGCTCCGGCACCGGCGTCCATAATCGGCACCATCATCTCCTGGGCGATCTCACACGCCATAAACTCGTCCCACGCCTGCTGGCATGTGTCCATTTCGCGTACCGTGGTTAGCGTAATACCCGGCTCTTTCTCCCAAAGCGCTTTCCACCAGTGAAGCGGGTAAAAGTACCACTCGGGCGTCCAGAAAGGCTTCACGACCTCCGGCAGATTGTCTTCGCTGTAGTCGCCGATAAATCCGGGAACCGCAGCGGCAAAATGCCCGCCAGTCTTCAGGTACGGCAGGAGCGTTGCCAGCATGGTGTCGTTGCTGCCGAAATACTGGTACGCGTCCACGCTCACGATCAGGTCGAAGTAGTCATGCGCAAAGGGGATCTCTTTTGTTGCATCTACCAGAAGCGGGATAATTTTCCCGTCCAGCCCCAGCGCGGTGAAGCGTTCTGCATTCTCTGTGGGGGTAATCCACAGGTCGGCGGCAAAGACCGTCGCACCGTATTTCTCTGCGAGAAGGATAGAGGAGATCCCCTTTCCGCAGCCGAGATCCAGAATGCGCATACCCGGTGTTATCGGAAGCTGTGCCACCAGCTCCTCGGTTAGCCGCATGGCGTTTGGACCCATCATGGTGTCGAGTAAAAAAGCGCGATCGTAGCTGTCTGTATAAGGTGTATTCATCACTGCTCCTTAGCGATTATCCAGCTGGGCGCGAACGTTGTTCAGCCCGGTGGTGTTGATGCGGTAAGGCTGGCCGTTCACCGAACGGATCAGCTTCTTGGTGCGGAGTTTTTTAAAAACGGCGAGCGTGCAGTCGCTGAGGAGCATCCCTTCGCGGGTATAGCATTCAACGGAGGTGACGCGGCCAGCGCTGTCGCGGACGTGCGCAATACGTCCACCTTTTGCGAGAACGTGTAAGGTGCGTTGTTCCTGACGGGATAAATTCATACCGGAAAACCTGTTTAATCATCATGCGTAAAAACGAGCCCACACCAGCAGGTGCGTGCGTAAGGTTTAGGCGCAGCGATAACCAGTCCGTCCTGAAAAGGGCGGGAAACTGATTATCAGATGATTACATTCTCCAGCATCAAAGCCTCGGTGAGAGTTGAAAGGTATTTACGTGGTGAATAATAACACCTGGTTTATGTAGGGGAATGGGAAGCTGTGAAAACTGTGACCCCGATCGTCCCGGCAGGCCACGTATAGTCGTATATATAGCGGGAAGAACGTTAGATAAAGCTCAATTTTTTCATTGGGATGCCGTTATAAAGGTAGATTTACAGCAAAGGGAATTAATGCAATATGGAGACAGCGACAGCCACTCTTACCGCTCGCCTCGAGGATTTTTTCGAAAACTGGCCTAAAAACCTGACAATCAGGAATAGCAGATCTTCGCCAGCCTCATTTCCATCAACAACAGCCCTGGCGCGCTTTTTGGTGCAGCTTGAACAACCGCTTCAGTCGCTACATTACGCTACGATAGGCTTCAATCCCTGGGAGGCCGCTGGAATAGGTCACAACGAAGTGCGTAATTCAGCGTTGCTGGCCTGGCTACTTGATCCTCGGGAAAGCCATGGCTTTGGCAGAGCCCCGCTTCATGCGCTTTTGCAACTGATCAACGCCAAGCGTGCCGATTTTCCTTTGGGATATCAGCGCTATTGCCGGATTGAAGTAGAAAAAAATCCGAGCGGAGACAGTCGCAACCGGGTTGATATTGAAATCGATACCGATGCATTTTTCCTGCTCATTGAGGTAAAGATTCGCGCGGGGGAGCAGGAGGAACAGATGCAGCGCTACTGCGAGGAGGCCGCTGCCAGAGCCGGAGCACGAAAGTGGGCGGTGGTATTTCTGACCGTGCACGGTGGCGCATCGCTAACGGCCGGGCCGGATGCTCTTCCCGAACAGGTTCCGGCCATATCCTGGCGCAGGCTTTCAAACGCATTGCGCGCCGCCGTCTCGGCCCCTTATCAGGACATCATTTCCTCTCAGCCAGTTTCTCCCTCCAGGCTGATGGCTGCGTGCGCAGCACTTCATTTTATTGACCACATACGCAAATTGTAACGAAGGAAAAATGGATGAGTTATTACAACGAGGAAGAACGTAAAGCCGGAGCGATGCTGCTTTCACAGCTGAGCATGTTTAACCAGGCGGCAGTGGTGTTTGAAACGGTTGTTGCCCCAGCGTTCTGGAAGGGGTTTGATCAATGCGTCACGCAATTTATTCAGTCTAACGCTTTTCTTGGGAAATCTGACATTGAAGCCAAAGACGTTCTCTGGATAGCTCCAGCCTCGTGGTGTATAGGAGAAGATCATTACAAATGCTGGTTTGAAAACCACCAGACTCCCTGCAAGGAGAATGATTACCTGCTAGCCGTATTAACCCGCTGTGCGACTGAGACAACTGCATTCGGATTTCGTCTGGCGATTAACAGCAGCGCATATGGCGGCGTGCGTAATTTAAAAAATTACGCCCAGGAAGAACGTTCGCGTGCAGCGCGAGACAAACTCGCTGCGTTCGGATTTGAAGATCAGGGTAAAGGGAATTTCTTCATTCCCCTGTTCCTTAATATCGCCCAGCTCTCAGAGTGCTGGCTGGAATACGGTGCATTTCCAGTGGAACATCCGGTATTTGAACCGCTTAATACCGTTCTTGAAACATTAAGAAGTGCGATGCCGCTTATTGATGAAATCCTGTGTCCGCTTGAAGTCCCCCAGTAAGTCATGCCGGGTTACGCCCGGCAACGCGCTAGCCCGCCTCCAGCATCCCAAAACTCACAATCCGCGAACGTCCCAGCTCTTTCGCACGGTACAGCGCCACGTCCGCCGCGCGCAGCAGGTTGTCGCTCTGGGCGTGCTCTGGATAGCAGGCGATACCGATCGAGACGTCCACCGGCCCAATCTCAGACAGCCCGTAGCGTAGCGATAGCGCATGCACGCCGTTGTAAATCTCCGTTGCGCAGGCATGCGCTGCGTCCTCATCCGCGCCGGTGAGCAGCGCCAGAAACTCTTCGCCGCCGTAGCGGAAGGCCAGTCCGTTATCATGTACCGCCCGCTGAATAATGGTTGCGACGCTTTTAATCACCTGATCCCCAGCCTCATGACCAAAGCGGTCATTAATGCTTTTGAAGTGGTCGATATCGATCATCAGGCAGCTTACCGGCTCCTCGTTGCGTATGGCCTGCTTCATCTGCGTGCGCAGCGTGTCTTCCAGATGATGGCGGTTACGCAAGCCGGTGAGCGGGTCGAAGAGGGCTTTTTCCAGCAGGGCATCGCGCAGCCGCTGGTTGGCCAGCGCCAGACCCAGCGCCTCGGCCATCAGTTCCAGATAGGCGCGGGACGGCGCGGTTTCAGGCGTAATGTTCTGGAAGGAGAGCAGGCCGATGGCTTCGCCCTGGGCAATCAGGGGCACGCAGAGCGTTCGATGATTTTGCGATTCAGGCAGGTGATAGCACGCGATATCTGGTTCACCGCTGACCGGCGGATGGCTTTGTCCACGACGAACGGCCCAGCACGCGTCAGGGTGAAACGGTTTTTTCTCTCCTTCCGGCGAGAGCCATTCAGCCGCGCAGCGCATCTCCCACGCCTCGCGATCGAGAATATACAGGCGCCCCGAGATGCCGGGTGCAATATTGGGGGCGAACAGCTCGGCAACGTTGATCACGTCGGCGAAGTTTTCGCAGCCCTGCAGTCGCTGGGTCATTCGCGCCAGCAGTTCGCGGATCGCCCAGTCGGCATCGCGCTCTTTTTCCAGCCGCTGCCGCGCCAGGCCGTTTTCACGGAAGATACGAATGGCCTGCGCCATGTCGCCAATTTCGTCGATCTGGGTGAAGTTTGGCGTTTCGACGGCGTAATCCTGCGAGGCCAGACGATGAACCACGTCGCTCAGCCGGACGACCGGATGAAGTACGCGTCGTTTGAGAATAAAGCCCATGACGAACAGAAAGAGCAGGGCGGTCAGGCCGACCATCACCTCGGACGCGGTACGCAGCGTTTTTGACGTATGGGTAGCGGCCTGCACGTCGGCAATAATGCGTTTGTCGAGTGTCTGGCGGAAATGGTCGATCTGCATCTGCGCGCGTTCGAGCTCTTGCTCATAATAGGTGCCATAAAGCAGGGCAACGGCCTGTTGCTCTTCACCTCGTGCCATACTGCTCAGTGCGGTTTTCTGCTCGTCCTGCAGTTCATTAATGATGTTTAATCCATCCTGGAGCAGCAACAGCTCTTCGCCCGATGCGCCGTTATCTTTTAGCTGCGCCAGACGATGTTCAACGTTCTTTAGTTCGCTCTCTTTCTGCTGATACTCTTCCAGAACAGAAGGTTCTTTTTTGATAACGAACAGGCGCGCCAAATCAGAGAGCATCCAGGCATCCGTCTCTACATCTTCCGTCAGCTGATCGAACACCTGCCGTTGCTTAACGGCCTGGCGCTCAACGTTATCGGCGTGGGAGGCCATCAGCATCACGATGCCGGAGGCGATGGTCAGGCACACCGTGGCACCGTAGGCCCAGTTGGTTATCGTGGCGATTCGCACCTGTGGGGTCCTTCTGCGGCATAAGTGGGGGAGCGTTTTTCAAATTATAGAAAATGTTTGATTTCGCGTGAAAAAAAAGGCGGCACGAGGCCGCCTTCCTGAAAGGGGGGGGCGTCACAAATCCGGCGGATTTTTCCCTTCTTCGATGAAATCGGCGTCCAGCTCTTCGGCGTTGCCTTCGTGGTCGCGGCCTGAGAACAGGTTCCAGCAGGCGATAAACAGCGCGGCAATCAGCGGGCCAATGACAAAGCCGTTGATCCCGTACAGCTCCATCCCGCCAAGAGTAGAGATCAGAATCAGGTAGTCCGGCATTTTGGTGTCTTTGCCGACCAGCAGAGGGCGCAGGATGTTATCCACCAGCCCGACGATAATGACGAAGAAGCCGACGATAAACAGCCCTTGCCACAGCTGGTGGGTAGCGAACAGGAAGATGGCCGCCGGAACCCAGACGATAGCGGAGCCAACCGCAGGCACCAGCGAGAGGAACGCCATCAGCGCGCCCCAGAGCACGCTGCCGTCAATGCCGACAATCGCGAACGCGATGCCGCCGAGCGTCCCCTGCACCACGGCGACTACTGCCGTACCTTTTACCGTCGCGCGGGACACGCCGACGAACTTGGCGAACAGGTGCTGCTTGGCGAAGTCGGACAGCGGCAGAGAATCGAGGATCTGACGCACCAGATACGGCCCGTCCTTCAGCAGGAAGAACAGCAGATAGAGCATGATGCCGAAGCTGATGGCAAAACCGAACGTACCCTTACCAATCAGGAACGCGCTGCCCGCCAGATACTGACCGCCCTGCAGCGCCACATCCGAGAGCTTTTTCTGGATCTGCTCGGCGTTAGTGAGGTTATGATCCGCCAGGAAACCGCTGGCCCAGTCAGGCAGGCGGTTAAAGATCCCCGCGACAACTTCCGGGAACTGGGTGTTGTTCTGCTGCAGCTTGGTGTACACCACGTTCAGCTCAATGGCGAGCGAGGAGAGGATCACCATCAAGGGGATAAACACGATCAGGCAGATGATGCAGAGCGTCAGGAACGACGCCAGCCCGTTGCGCTCGCCCAGCGCCGTACGCAGCTTATTTTTCACCGGGTTAAAGATGATGGTCAGGATTGCGGCCCACAGTATCGCGGAGAAATAGGGCGACAGCACGTCAAAGAAGGCCCAGGTAACGAGGGCGAGAATAAAAATGAAGAAACCTTTGGTCAGTCCATTAAAGCGCATAGTGAGTCCTGGTAACGAATAAACTGTGACGACTATAGAACTGATTTGAGGATTTACCAATAAATGCGAGGCGCCTTCAGATAATGGCCCTTGTTAGAAAAGGGATATAGCAGTATCGTTTTGCCGCGCCTGCAAAATCAGGCGCCGGGATTAGCCTCCTGGACTTCATACTGGCGACATGTATTTAATATGTCGTGCGAACGGTTACACCTCAATGGTGGGCCGGGCGGGGGCATCGTAAGATGCGCCGGTGTCCAGTATGACCGGTAAGGCTAACTCCGCCCGGTTCTGCCACCCGCGAGATTAGCCTCTCCGGTGGCGGTTAAACACTACATACTGGAGGCTGCCACTATGGCTACGACCCCAACTCAGACTCACCCGTTATTCACATTGCCGTTGTCCCACAACACCGATTTCACTGAACTGGCGGATAACTGCGAGCGTTTGGTTGACGCGCTGCTGGAGTGCGATGACCCCACCACAAAGCTCGCCCTGTGCGGACGACTCGCGACCTGTCTGGCGCTGTTACAGCCCACGCTGCTAGAGCCTGTCCCCGAGCAATTAAAAGAGTGCCTGACCGTCGATGAGCCTCCCACTCGCCTGCCCGCATTCGAACCGGAAGCCGATCAACTGGGCCGTTACTGCCAGACGCTGACTCAGCTGTTCATCAGTGGGGCACTGGCGGCAGATGCCGAACGTGTGATGCAGGATCTGCTGTTTGAACTGGTGAGCTACTATGCCGATACGCTAAAAATGCCGCGCTGGCTGAGAACGGAGGAGGGGATGATCGCGCTTTAGCCAGTGCATTCCACCGCGCGCGATGCTCCATACCAGTGATGGCGTAGCGCCACAGTAAGGCGCTGGCTGTGCGAAAATAATGTGTTATGTTCTGATGGGATTTTAAACAACTCAGGACAGCGGCATGGAAAAGGTCATTTCTGGCGGATGTTTATGCGGTGCGGTTCGCTTTACTGCTACGAATGGGGGCAATGTTCACACCTGCTCCTGTGATATTTGCCAGAAACACACCGGCGCGCACACCGTCGTGTGGATTGAGTTCCCGGCGGAAAAGGTGCAGTGGACAGGTCCGGGTGGCCGCCCGGCGACCTGGCGATCGTCTGACTACTCCAGCCGGGCGTTTTGCGCCAAATGCGGCAGCTCAATCGGCGCGATTGATGACTCACCCACCATCGCGCTCTTTTCCGGCGTGTTTGATGAACCAGATCAGCCGGAGTTTGCCCCGGAACATCACGCCTTCGACGACATGATGCCATCATGGTGGCGAAAAACTATTGGAAACAAATGATGGAAAAAGGGCGTTCATGTAAAATATCCTTAAGCAAACATCTTACTGAGATGGCTAAGCATTTGCGGTGGGGGATTTCTCTCGAAAGAGATGCATTGTTTTTCTATTATGCTGTAGGTATGTTTATAGCCATAATGATTCTGGTTGAAGATAATCTTCCATTTGGGTTAAAGGGCGATTTATTTGCTGAAACATTGGTAAGCTATATTGTCTTTGGGCCTTTTTTAGTCCTTCTGTTTATGCTCTTAGTCGTAATGTTGTTTCGCTTCATTTCACTTAAAAAATATAGAGGGCGCTTGTATAGACTTTCACGTCTGTTGACGATTAAGTTGTGGCAATTGGCTCTTCCTGCTATGTTGGTTTTCTGCGGTGTATCAACAGTATGCCTGTTTATGTGGGTGTGTTTTTCTTTACCTCACTATAAAAAGTATGTTATTGGTTTTATGATATATGTATTTTATCTCCTTATGTTTCTTTTTATCGGTCAATCATTGTGCATATCTCGATTTCTGAATAAGCACGATAAAAATTTTAAATATATATTGATTGCTTTTGTCGTTGTCATGTTTCCATTATTAATCACGCTTAAAATTGGAGGTGAAAACACAACGGTAAAACTGGATGAAATAACCCATAAGAAATTAATGGAACTGTCTGGAGACCATCCTGAAAAATATATCAGAAACATTATAAATAATAATTCGATGCAAAATTAAAAACCTACTTTAGTATGAGGTGGGATTGCTTTAATAAGGTAAATATCATAAGCATCAGCCTGCGGAGGTGCTTATGGCCTGGCGTCCGATTCTCTACGTTATCCTCACATCCCATCCACGACTCAGCGCGCGGCGCGCCCGTCTGCGTCTGGTCATCTAGCTTTTTATTAACAATCACGGTATAACACCTTTTTTGGATGTTTAGATGTCCATACGTTTAGAAGGTAATATGCAAACAGAACACGAAAATGGGCAGCTAAAGCGCACCATGAAAACGCGCCACCTGATTATGCTCTCGCTGGGCGGCGTGATTGGTACAGGGTTATTCTTCAATACCGGATACATCATTTCCACCACCGGCGCGGCGGGCACGCTGCTGGCGTATCTGATTGGCGCGCTGGTGGTCTGGCTGGTGATGCAGTGTCTGGGTGAACTTTCCGTGGCGATGCCGGAGACCGGCGCGTTTCACGTCTACGCCGCCCGCTACCTTGGCCCGGCGACGGGCTACACCGTGGCGTGGCTTTACTGGCTGACCTGGACGGTGGCGCTCGGGTCGAGCTTCACCGCCGCCGGGTTCTGCATGCAGTACTGGTTCCCGCAGGTGCCCGTCTGGGCGTGGTGCGTGGTGTTCTGCGCGGTGATTTTTGGCCTCAACGTCATCTCGACGCGCTTCTTTGCTGAAGGTGAATTCTGGTTCTCGCTGGTGAAAGTCGTCACCATCATTGCCTTTATTATTCTCGGCGGGGCGGCGATCTTTGGCTTTATTCCGATGCA
>Ga0157363_1000119_pt1 | contig 58805 bp, 42 predicted proteins | sample AttsexASBM1_FD_111477 | JGI IMG/M metagenome (GOLD analysis project Ga0157363, IMG submission 111477) | Fungus gardens microbial communities from leaf cutter ant in Ribeirão Preto, State of São Paulo, Brazil - Atta sexdens ASBM1 | ecosystem: Host-associated > Fungi > Mycelium > Unclassified ... | reverse complement strand
TTGCGATAGGCATGCAGCAGGGCAATCACGACTCCTTCACAGCCCGCATCGCGCAAGCCCGCGACAGCGGCCAGCACACTCTGTTCTGCAATCGGCGTGAGTTCTTTTCCGGTCGCATCCATTCGACCGTCAATGCCAAACACATTTTCGCGCGACACCAGGGGTTCCGGACGCAGCGAATGCAGGCTGTACATATCCGGCGTCTTCAGCCTGCCAAGTGCCAGGACATCCTCGAAATAGCGATTGGTGATCAGCCCCAGCTTCGCCCCTTTTTTCTGCACCACGGCATTCACACCAACGGTGGTGCCGTGGGTAAAATATTCAATATCGGCGGGATCGATCCCATAGCGCTTCACTAACTCCTGAACGCCGTGCAGTACTTCCTGGCCCGGATCATCGGGACGAGAAAACACTTTCAGGCTGTGCAACTGCCCCGATGCTTCGTTGAAAACGGCGAAGTCAGTAAACGAGCCGCCGATATCGACACCAATGCGTAATCCCATACTTCCCCCTAATTGGTTTGCGAATGAGCGGATTTATCCAGGCGATCGCGCACCTGGTAGTAGCTGCCAAGCAGCGGCATAAACCAGGTGTTGCCGGTGTAGAGCGGGTGGCCGGGCAGCGGCGATACCCCATAAGGACTTGCGTTGAGCGGTGTATTTTCGATCAGGTGACGGGCTAAACGGTGGCCGAGCCAACTCATCATGGTGACACCGCTGCCGTTGCAGCCCACGGCATAAAAACAGCCTTGCGGCGTCTGGCCGATATGCGGCAGGTAATCAAGCGTGACGGCGACTTTACCGCCCCAGCTATGGCTGATTTTGATATCGCGTAATTGTGGAAATCGTTGCGTCAGATGTTGATGCAGCACGCGCGCAGACTGCTGGCGATCAAGGGCGTAGAAGCGTGCGCGGCCCCCAAAGAGCAGACGAGAGCCATCGGGCGAATAACGAAAATAGTGTGTGACGCGCTGGGTTTCCGCGATGCCGCGCTGGTGCGGGATCAGCGTGCGTCGCAGATCTGCGGATAAGGGTTCAGTGGCAATCTGATGGCTGGTGACGGGTACCACGCGTGCGCGCAAATGGGCCATTTCTGGCCCGGTATAGCCATTGGTGGCGATAATCACCTGACGCGCATTGAGCGTGCCGCGCAGAGAATCAACCTGGTAATGCGCCGCGTGTTTCTCAATGCGACTCACCGCAGAACCACTGCACACCACCACGCCAGCTTTGCGCACCGCATCCAGCAAACCTGCATAATAAAGCGCGGGATTGAGCAGACCAGCACGCTCAATCAGTACGCCGCCGTGATAAGCCGGGCTATCCAGTTCGGCGCGCAGTTCATCGCGCGTTAGCATGCGCGCCTGCACCTGACTCACGCTATTGAGAAGTGCCAACCGCTTTTTCCAGTTCTCCAGATGTTCCGGGATCCACGCGGCGGCGAGGCGTCCGGTTTGTCGATAATCGCAGGTGATAGCGTGCTGTGCGATCAGACTTTCCAGATAGCGATAGCCGTCAGCCGCCTCCAGCAGCAGGTCGCGTTTCAGCTGCTCATCGCTCTGCCGCAACCCCTTTTTGGCCGACATGGTTTTGCCCACATTGATGCCGCCAGTGACCTGACCACCGCTCAACGTACTCGCGCCACTGCCCGGTAAGCCGGCTTCCAGAATCACCACCTGATTGCCGTGTTGCGCCAGCGTCAATGCACAGCACAGCCCGGCATAGCCAGCGCCAATAATCACGTATTCCGTTTCGGGCGGAACGTCACTGGGCGACGCATCTTGTGGTTGCCACTGCTCCCACCAATAGGGCGCCGCCTTAAAATCTTCGGTAAAAATCGACTGATGACTTCTCATCACTCTGCCTCGCTAAACATCACTCATGAAATCCAGCGGCTGAAATCTAGCCGTTCCACAATAAGGAATGCCATTCCATAATTTTAACGTGACATGATTTTATCTCTCCTGCAAGCACAAAAATTAAGCATTCGGAGGAAATTGTGATCGGCTCGCGGGCAAAACGCCGAGCGGCAGAGGGCAGGCTGTGCCATATTACGGCACAGCAAGTGGAGACAATGAAGTCAGAAAGTAGGGAGGGTGGAGTATGCAGAGCCTGATTAAGAGCCTGAAAGTGCTGGAGAAGGTGGCCGAGAAACAGCCGATCAGTGTGGGCGAGTTGGCCAAAATGATGTCGATGCCAAAAACCACCGTACAGCGTATTCTCTGGACCTTTCATGAGGCGGGCTGGTTACGATTGATTGAAGGCGACATGCCGCGCTGGACCGTCAGCCCTCGTGTGCTCAGCGTGCGGCCGATCGAGCTGGCGGGCGGCGGACTGTCTGCTGCCGTCCAGGAACCGATGGCAGAGTTGCGCAATAGCACGCAGGAGACGGTGTATGTGTCGGTGTATGACGGCAATGGCGCGGTGGTGGTGATCGACAGGCTGGAAAGTCCGCATCCCGTTCGCGCGGTTAGTCCGATTGGGGATATTGCGCCCATTCACTCCACGGCAAATGGCATGGCGATTTTGGCGTTCTTACCGGAAAGCCAGCTTGAAAATATCCTTATCGGCGAGCTGAGTGCCTTTAACCCTGCCACCATCACCGATGCCGATAAACTTCGCGCAGAACTGAAGCAGGTGCGTGAGCGCGGGTACGCAATCAACCGAGGCTATTATCGCTCTGGTATTTTCGCCATAGGGGCACCCATTTTTGATGCAGCCCACCAGCCGGTCGCCAGTATCTGCATCTCGATGCCGGACTCTCGTTATCATGAAGAAAAAATCGCAGAGTGGGGCGCGCTAACTGTTAAGGCTGCCCAGGCAATTGGCTTCCAGAGAAATGCCAGAGGTTAACGGCATGACGCAATGGCCACACTGCGGTGTGGTCATTTCATCCTAACATCTTGTTTTTGTGTGACATTAATCGACTCATCTCCCTTCGTGCCCTCCAGCTCAATCTCCGTGTGACCTATAGCGAAATCCTCTCACCGGCATATTGACGTCTAATTTTCACTCAACTAACGTAATTAACGGAATGCCATGCCGTAATGTGGAATGATTGAATTCATTCTGAGTCACGTTCACTGACCGTGCTGTTATGCGGTGAAGATGGGGTTAACCATGACAACTTCTGCCACGCTTCCTCAGGTGACACCTGAAATGCAGCGCAAAACGCTGATCGGTGCTGTTGCCGGCAACCTGGTCGAGTTTCTCGACTTTGCCCTCTACGGCCTACTGGCCAGTGTGATTTCACGGATCTTTTTCCCGCAGGATGCGCCATTGACGGCACTGCTCTCGGTATTACTGCTGTATGCATCGAGTTTTCTGGTGCGCCCGATTGGTGGCATCGTGTTGGGATTGGCGGGCGATCGCTGGGGCAGGCGCTCGGTGTTGATGATCACCATCACCGGCATGAGTGTGGTGACCGGTTTGACCGCTCTTCTCCCCACTTACGCGCAGGCAGGCACCAGCGCCACCGTATTGCTGGTGATTTGCCGACTGATTCAGGGCTTTTTTGCTGGCGGCGAATACGCGACAGCCACGGATTACATTGTCGAGAACAGCGATCAAAAACGCCGCGCCTTTCGTGCGTCATTCTCGCCCATAGGTGCCTATATCGGCACGGTGATCGCTATTGGTCTCTACACCTTGTTGTCTTCGTTGATCACGGCGGCACAAATGGAGGAGTGGGGCTGGCGTGTACTGTTTGCCATCGGCCTCCCGTTGGGGCTGGTTGGGTTGCTGATTCGCCGCAAGCTTGATGAGAGCCCGGAATTCCGCGCGGTTGAACGGGCGCGGGTGGAGCAGCGTTTGAATCCGCCAACGGTGACTCAGGTCATTCGCTCGCAGTGGAAAAATATCCTGGTGTTCATGTCGATACTGATGAGTCATACGCTGCCCAACTATCTGATTCTGGGCTTCTTCGCCACGTATCTCACCACGTTTGTCGGGCTAGCCAAAACCGATGCGGCAATGGCGGTGTTAGTTTCTCAGTTTGTACTGATTTTTAGCACGCTATTGCATGGCTATCTCAGTGATGTGGTAGGTAGAAAACGCTGGTTACTGTTGGGCTGTGTGCTGGTGATCCCGGCGATGTTTTTTGCTTTCACCTATGCTGAGCATGGCACGTTAGGCAGTGCCATTATCGCAGCGGTTGTGCCAGTGATGGTTTTCCCGATGGTCACCAGTGGAATGACCATCAGTCTGGTCGATATGTTCCCGGCCGAGATGCGTGCCTCTGCGGGTGCAATGGCGTACAACACCGGTACCGCGTTGTTCGGTGGCACAGCACCGCTGATTGGCGCGGCGTTGATTGGCTGGTCGGGCAGTGCGTTTACGCTGGTGTACTATGTTGCCGCCGTGGCTATCGTCTCATTCATTTCGATTGCGATGTTTTTCCGCTATCCGCATCGCGCCTCGCATAACGCTTATCAGCTTGCGAGCAGCGCCGCGCAGGGCAATCCTATAGCGGCGCGCCTGCGCCGATAAACGTTTTACATCACGGAGCATCGGTAACCGTTTTCCCGTGGTTACCGATGTCTATTTGATGAGAGGTGAGTGGAGATAAATTTCATGGCTTTAGCGTAGTTAAAAACGCTATATTTTTCAGCCCTAATTTCTCTGCTGGTTATGGGGAAATGATTAGCGGTTGCAGTGAGAAAATAATGTGTTATGGTAACGGCACGATTAATTTACCGGAGTGAATGTCGCGGACCTGATAACAGGAAACAGGGTCTGTCACCAGATATCATAATGATGAATTCTGACTTATCTTTTTTCTCCACCTACAACACCCGCCTTCGTTACGCACGTCACTATCTGCAACAGTAATATTCTGCTTTTAAATTTTTACTGACAGCTGCATTTCATCTCTCTTCACTGCAGAGGGATATTCTCACGCCATTCACTGGCATCGACCAAAATAATAAGGTTTTAAATTATGACCAGGAAGAATCTACTCGCGATTTCCCTCACTGCGTTAATCAGTTCACCGACACTGTTTGCTGCCGACTTGCCGGTCAAAGGTGTGACGGTCTCCCCGGTGCAAAGTACCTTGCCGGAAGAGTCATTCCAGACGGAGCTGATTAACAGAGCGCTGGAAAAACTGGGCTACGAAGTCAAACCCACTGAAGAAGTGGACTACAACGTGGCTTACACGGCGATTGCTGCGGGCGATGCCACTTACATGGCGGTTAACTGGGAACCGCTGCAAAAGGATATGTACAACGCCGCAGGCGGGGATACAAAATTCTATCGCAAAGGCACCTATATCAGTGGTGCCGCGCAGGGTTATCTTATCGATAAAAAGACCGCTGACAAATATCACATTACCGATCTCTCTCAGCTGAAAGATTCGAAACTGGCTAAACTCTTTGATGCTAATGGAGATGGCAAAGCCGATCTGGCGGGATGTAATCCGGGCTGGGTCTGTGGTCAGGTGATTAATGCACAAATTGATGCTTATGGTCTGAGTAATACGGTGCAGCAGAATCAGGGTAATTATTCTGCGATTATTGCCGATACGTTGACCCGCTATAAAGCGGGTAATCCGGTGCTCTATTTTACCTGGACACCTTATTGGGTGAGCGATGAATTAAAACCGGGCAAAGATGTGGTCTGGTTGACGGTGCCGCATTCTGTCACGCCGGGCTCGCAGAAGAATGAAGATACCGCGTTGCCAAATGGCAAGAATTATGGCTTCAAACCGAACAATGAACATGTGGTGGCAAATAAAGCCTGGGCAGAAAAGAATCCTGCCGCGGCGAAACTGTTCGAGATCGTTAAACTGCCGCTTAATGATGTTAATGCGCAGAACCAGCGGATGCATCAGGGAGAATCGTCCAGCGAAGACATTCAGCGCCACGTGGATGGCTGGATTCATGCGCACCAGACCACGTTTGATGGCTGGGTGAAGCAGGCCGCCGCCGCAGCGCAATAACGGCGTTAGCGTCCCCAGGAATCCGCTTCCCGCCCTGCAGAATCGCAGGGCGGGAAACCGTTTTACCGTACTTCATTCACATACATGAAGTGCTCGGTGCTGAAACGATGATGCGCCAGGATCACGGGGTTCGCACTCTGGTCAAAAGACACTTCATCTATCACCATCACCGCGTGCGGCAATGCCAACTCCAGCAATGTCGCATCTTCTTCGTTTGCCAACTGTGCCGTAATCTGCTCACGTACCGCTGCCACACGCACATCGTAATGTTCGAACAGAAAGCGATAGAGCAGCGGCGGCAAGTGTTCTGCCGGAGGGAAATCAGGCAGACGCGCAGCAGGCAATATCAGCGTTTCATGCATGGCGGCAATGCCTTTCACCCGACGCGTGCGCTTCAGGCGTATCACGTCATCTCCGGCGGCGATCTGCAGTTTTTCTGCTTCCCGCTCGTTAGCTTGACGCAACTGATAATCCAGCAGTGTCGTTTCTGAATGTAGCAATCCGCCGCTTTTATCGTGCAGGCGAAAATACTGGAAAAAGTGGCTCAGGTTGTGCAGCGGTGCCCAGCCGGTCACCACCGTGCCGGTTTTGCGACGGCGCATCAACATCCCTTCGGTGGTCAACGCGGCCAGCGCTTTGCGCACCGTTCCCACCGACACGCCAAATTTTGACGCCAGGCTGTTTTCACTCGGCAGGATTGTGCCCGCAGGTAGCTCACCCTGCAGGATCGATTCGCTGATATGGCGTTTCACCACTTCATACAATGGCGCGCCTTCCCCTTCGCTTAAACGAGAGAATTGCGGCCTGTTATCTGCGTCATAGTTTTTTTGCATGTTTCCGATTACCGATTGACCTGCGTCCTTGAATTGCATTATCTATAAACTATATAGAAATACAACAAACGATAATCCTATGTTGCAGAATTCTCGCCTTAACAGTGCGTTAGAGACCATTGCGGATGACACCGTACAGATAACTGACGATATGCAGCGCATGCTGGCCGTGGATACCTGTTTTCCACCGGGCAATGGCTATGGGCAATTTGCCGATCTGATGACACAGCTGTTAGCGCCAATGCACTTTAGCTTTGAGCGTGTTTCAGTGCCGGAAGATCTCTGGCAAGCGCCCGATGGCAGCGCATCCGGCGAGCGAGTGAATTTGCTGGCAACGCTTAACTGTGGCGCAGCCGAAAACTGCAATCTCTACTTTCACACCGATACGGTGCCTGCGGGAGATGGCTGGCGATTTCCTCCGCTGGCACTGACGGTGGCCGAAGGTAAGTTGTTTGGGCGCGGCGCGGCGGACATGAAAGGGACGATCGTGGCGGCGATGGCGGCGATCCGTGCAGCGCAGGCCTGCAATCTGCCGCTGCGTTTCAATCCGGTTTTTCTGCTTTGTACCGATGAAGAGGGCGGGTTGTATCCCGGTATTCGTTACCTCGCGGAACAGCAGCGCTTCGCTGGGCATCTGTTGAGCTTCAATGGTGGCGCAGTGCCACGCATCTGGGCGGGCTGCTTTGGCAGTATCGATCTCAAAATCATTATTACCGGGCGTTCCGCGCATTCTGGCGATCCGCTGCACGGCATCAACGCCATCGAAGCCGCACTGCCGCTGATGAACGCGCTTTATCAACTGAAAGGCGAAGTGGAACAGCGCACCTCGGCAATGCCTGCGCCGCCGCATTATCAGGGCAAACCGCTGACCTCACTGGTGACGCTGGCTGCCGCACAGGGTGGCAGCAAAGGCTCAACCATCCCCGAACGTTTCGAACTGCTGGTCAATCGACGTTATGCCCCGGAAGAGGCGTTTGACAACGTCTGGCAGGAGTTGACCCACTGCATCCAACAAGCGATGCAAGGCAGCCCAGCGCTTGATGTCAGCGTGCAAATGATTGGTCATCTGGCCCCGGTGGCCAATCCTGATGGCCCGCACTGGCCACGCTGGCAGGCCGCACTGAGTCAGGGATTTGGTTTTAAAGCGGAGGAGTTTAAACCCTGGGGATCCTCAACCAGTTCGGATATGGGTTGGGTTCAGCAGGCCGGTATGCAGGAAATTTTACTGGGTGGTTTAGCCCGCCCCGACAACCGCATTCATGCCGCCGATGAGTTCACAACGATGGCAGATGTTATCGCACTTTCGCAGTCCATTCTGGCGTATCTCGCCGATGAGTTTCAGCCAACCCAGGGTATTTAACAAACTAACGAGGAAGAGAAGATGTGCGCGATGAAAGGGTTAAACCGCAGGCAGTTTATCACCAGCTCTACCGCTCTGACCGGTGCAGCCATGTTACCCTGGTCGTTCTCGGCCCATGCCGCAGCGGTAACCAGCGCGACGCCGGGCGGCACGCCACGTAAAGGCGGCGTACTGCGTATTAGTGTCGATCAGGCGGTCAGCGTGCTGAATCCGCATCAGGTGCGCGTCAACCCGGAATATCTGGTCGCGGAGTTGCTCTACAGCGGCCTGACGCGCCTAACGCAGGAGATGAAAGCCGAAGCAGACCTGGCCCAATCCTGGCAGGCGAGTGCCGATCTCAAGCAGTGGACCTTCACCCTGCGTCCGAACCTCAAGTTCAGTGACGGCAGCGCATTGACCTCGGCAGATGTGGTAGCCAGTTTGCAGGCGTTGCTGGATCCGAAAAATGCTTCTCCGGCACTGCACAACATCGGTCCGATCAAAGCGGTGAGCGCCAAAGATGCCAACACCGTGCTGATCGAAACCGATGCCCCTTACGCTGACCTGCCGGTGATGCTGGCCTATCCCGATGCCAAAATCATTCCCGCCAGCATTGCGCAGGGTCAGTACGACAAACTCACCAAAGCCTCGCTGGGCGCGGGGCCGTTTCAGCTGGTTTCCTACGATCCCGAACGCAAAATCGTGGTAAAGCGCAACCCGCATTATTACGACCCGGCGCGTCCTTATCTTGATGGCGTGGAAGTGGTGGTCTATCCCGATGGCATCGCAGAAAGCTCGGCGCTGATCTCCGGTGATACCGATTTGATGCTGAGTGCGCAGTCGAGCGAATTTGCGCGTCTCTCCAAATCGTCAGGTGTGCTGCCACTGCGGGTGGCATCCGGTCAGTTCCTCAATGTGAACATGGGCTGCGATCAAAAGCCGTTTAACGATGTGCGCGTGCGTCAGGCGCTGGCACTGTGCGTTGATCGCCCGGCATCGGTGGACTTTGTTGCCGATGGCCTCGGTTCACCAGGCAACGATACGCCAATCAACGCCTCTTACCCTTACTTCGCTAACCTGGCGAAAAAAGCGGTGGATTACAGCAAAGCCAAAGCCTTATTGGCGGACGCGGGTTATCCCAACGGCCTCGATTTAACGTTGATTGCCTCGGATAAACCGGCGACTCGCACCCAGTTGGGTATCGCGCTGCGTGAGATGGCTAAGCAGGGCGGTTTCCGCATTGACGTGCAGACCATGGCACACAGCACTTACCTCGATCAGGTATGGAAAAAAGGCAATTTCTACGTCGGTTTCTACAACATGCAACCGACGCCGGATGCGGTGTTCTCACTGCTCTACACCTCGACCGCGTCATGGAATGAAACACGCTGGAACAACGCCGATTTCGATAGTGCGGTCAATGCCGCCCGTGAAACCAACGATGATGCGCAGCGCACCACGCTGTACGGTAAAGCACAACAGTTGATGCATGACGAAGTGCCTTCACTGATTCCGACCTTCTTCGATTTGCTGGCTGCCAGCCGTGATTACGTTGGCGGATATCATCTGCATCCGCGTGGTGCCGTGTTCCGTCTCGACCATACCTGGTTAACTGACAAAGCGCCTAAGCGTGCAGTGTAAGGAGCGACCGTGACTGCCAGTTATCTGCTTAAACGCCTGCTGCTAATGATCTACACCTTACTGGTGGTGTCATTGCTGGTCTTTGGCATCACGCAGCTGTTGCCAGCGGACGCCGCTGTCACCTTGCTGGGGCAAAACGCTACGCCAGAGGCACTCGCCGCGGTGCGCGAACGACTGGGATTGGATGCGCCAGCATGGTTGCAGTATTGGCATTGGCTGAGCCAGGCGTTGCAGGGCAATTTTGGTGTGTCGATGCGCAATGGGCTCGAAGTGGGGCCGACGTTGTTGACCGCGCTGTCGCGATCGCTGTTGCTGGCGGTGTGTGCACTGTTGCTGATGCTGGTGATCGCTATTCCGCTCGGTATCTGGGCGGCAGTACGTCGCGGCAAAACCGCCGATGTGCTGGTCAGCGTCATCTCCTACATCGGTATCTCCTTCCCCGAGTTTGTCACTGCCACGCTGGTGCTGCTGCTGTTTGCTGATGTCTGGCAGATTCTACCCGCCACCGGCTATGTGCCGCTGAGTGAAAACTTCATCAGCGGCGTCCAGCACCTGATCCTGCCGTCAATCACCGTGGCACTGATCCTGGTGGCGCACGTTTCGCGCATGGTGCGTTCGGAGATGGTCGATGTGTTGCATACCGACTACATCCGCGCCGCCTGGCTGAAAGGCCTGTCGCGCCGCCGCATTCTCTGGCGTCACGCGCTGCGCAATGGCTTGTTGCCGACCATTACCATTGTGGCATTGGATGTCGGTTATCTGCTGGGCGGCATTGTGGTGGTCGAGGAGATCTTCGCCATTCCCGGTATTGGTCGTGAGCTGATTGTTGCCGTGCAGGCACGCGATCTGCCCACCATTCAGGCCGGTGTGATGATTCTCGCCGCGACCTATTCGGTGGTGAATTTCCTCGCCGATTTGGCCTATGTGGTTCTGGATAAGCGAATTTCCTATGCCTGATATTTTAAAACGTTTACTGCGCTCACCGCAGGGCGCGGTCGGGGTACTGATTATCCTGCTGTCGCTGCTGATGGTGGTCGGTGGCGCGCATGTCGCACCTTTTGATCCCGAGTCGATCTCGATTCTGACGCGTTACAAACCGCCGAGTGCCGAGCACTGGTTTGGCACCGATCAAATGGGGCGAGACATCTTCAGCCGGGTAATGGTTGGCGCACGCTCCACCATCGTGCTGTCACTGCTGGCAACCGCATTGGCCATGGTGATTGGTTCAGTACTGGGCACCGCCAGTGCCTATCTGGGCGGCAAGATCGATGAATTTATGATGCGCACGATGGATGCCGTGATGGCGATCCCCAGCCTGCTGTTTGCTTTGCTGATTGTCAGCACTTTGGGTCAGAGCAGCATGAATGCGGTGCTGGCGATCACCATTGCGTTTGTGCCGGGCATGGTGCGTATTTCACGCAGCGTGGCGCTGGCGGCGCGGCAGCAGGATTACATCAACGCGGCGATTGCCCGTGGTGAAGCCGGGCACTACATCATCCTGCGTGAAATGCTGCCGAACATCCTCGCACCGATCATCGTGGAAGCCACCATCCGCGTGGCCTTCGCCATCATGCTGTTCGCCACCCTGAGTTTCCTCGGTTTAGGCGCACAGCCTCCCGAGCCAGAGTGGGGGCTGATGGTCTCCGAAGCCCGCACCTATTTCTTCACCGCGCCGTGGATGATGATGATTCCGGGCCTGGCGATCGCGCTGGTGGCGATTGGTTTTAACTTACTGGGTGACGGGCTGCGAGACGTGCTCAACCCAAGGAGCCACTGATGAGTGTGAAGCCTGAACCGGTGCTGTCGGTGGAAAATTACAGCCTTGATTACGCGTTACAAAGCGGTGAGTCACTGCCGGTGCTGCGCGATATTACGTTAAACGTGATGCCCGGCGAAGTGCTGGGGTTAGTGGGGGAATCCGGGTCCGGCAAAACCACGCTCGGCTGGGCGATCATGCGCTGGCTGGCGGGCAATGCGCGTGAGAAGTGGGGCGACATCCGCCTCAACGGAGAGAGCCTGCTGAGTTTGCCTGCCCCAAAACTGATGGCCTTGCGCGGCGCGAAGCTGGGGATGATTTTTCAGGACCCAAGTGCTTCGCTCAATCCTACCCTTACGCTGGGCGAACAGGTGACAGAAGTGCTGCGGCGCCATCGCGGCTTAACGGCACGTGAAGCGCAGGAATTGGGCGAGTCGCTGTTACATGACGTCGAGCTCAAACATCCGGCACGCATGATGCGCCGTTATCCGCATCAGGTTTCCGGGGGTGAGAAGCAGCGCATCTTAATCGCCACGGCGTTCGCCTGTCAGCCGGACTGCATGATCTTCGATGAACCGACCACCGCGCTGGATGTGATCAGCTCGGCGCAGATCCTCGATCTCTATGAACGTCTGCGCGAAGAGACGGGGGTGGCCTCACTGTATATTTCCCACGATCTGGCGCTGGTGGCGAAAGTCGCCGATCGCGTTTGCGTGCTGGAGAAGGGCCGTATTGTTGAACAGGCCGATACGCAGAATTTGTTTAGTGCACCGCAGAACAGCTATACCCGCAAATTGATCTCAGCAGTGCCAAATCCTCAACAGCGTCTGGTGCAGGATGCCGCCGGATCGCAGCCGCTGCTGACGCTGGACGCGCTCACCATCGATTACGGCCAGCAAGGTTTTGTCGATCGCTTGCTCAAGCGCGAAGCCAATACCACGCGAGCAGCCAACGCGGTTTCGCTCACCGTGCATCAGGGCGAGATCCTTGGCGTGGTGGGCGAGTCAGGTTCGGGGAAATCCTCGCTGGGCAAAGCGATTACCGGACTGGTGCCGTTTAGCGGTGAGCTCGACTTCTGCGGCTATGCGCTGCAAGGCCGCGCGCAGATGGATAAAGAGTATCGCCGCCGGGTGCAGATGATCTTTCAGCATCCGGACGCCTCGCTGAATCCACGCATGACCATCGGTGAAATCATTGCGCGTCCGCTGCGCTTATACGGTTTGCCGCCGGGAGAAACGGAAGCGCAAGCCGTGGCTCGCCTGTTAGAGGAAGTGCGGTTGCCCGCAGAGTTTGCCACGCGCTATCCGCACGCGCTGTCCGGTGGTCAGAAACAGCGTGTTGCTATCGCACGTGCTTTTGCCAATCCACCAGATTTAGTGATTTGCGATGAAATCACCGCTGCGCTGGATGTGTCAGTGCAGGCCACCATCATCGAGCTTTTGCTGGAACTGCGTCGCCGCTACGGCACGGCCTATCTGTTTATTACCCACGATCTCAACCTGATACGTCAAATCGCCCATCGCGTGGCGGTAATGTATCGCGGCGATGTGGTGGAAGTGCTGCCCGGCGAGAATATGAGCGCGCTGGCGCAGCATCCTTATACCCGCGCACTGCTTGATGCGGTGCACGTTCCCGACTTATCCCAATCCGTTGCTTAACGAGAAACGCATGAATCCTGAACAGTTAATTCATCATATCGATCGCGAGTTCTGCCTCTCTTTCCTGGCAAAAATGGTGCAGCACAAAAGCTACAGCGCCACCGATGGCGAACGTGAGTTAGCCCGCTATATGGCAGAACAGATGGCACAGCTGGGCCTGGAAACCGAACTGCAAAAAGTCCCGGGCGATCGTCTCAATGCTATCGGTCGCCTGGCGGGCAGCGGCGGCGGCAACAGCCTGCTGTTCAACGGCCATCTGGACACCAATCCGGTAACCGAAGGCTGGACGGTGGATCCCTGGGCAGGAAAAATTGACGACCAGTTCATTTACGGCATTGGCGTCTCCAATATGAAAGCGGGCGATGCGGCCTACTTCTGTGCGCTGAAAACGCTGATTGATGCCGGTGTGAAACTGAAAGGTGATGTGATTCTGACCTACGTGGTGGGCGAATTGCAGGGCGGTATCGGCACGCTGGCGGCAATTGAACAGGGCGTGCGCGCCGATTACTTTATCAATGCGGAACCCACTGATCTCCAGGCGCTGACCATGCACGCCGGTTCGCTGATGTTCACCATTGAACTCACCGGAGATACCCGCCATCTGTCGAAACGCGAAGAAGCCGTCGATGCGATTAACGCCGCCGTCGAGCTGATTCCGCAGATTAACGGCATGGTGTTCAGCGGCGCAAAAAGCGATGAACATCTGAAAATTAACCGTGGGCACATCGGCACCGTGCACGGCGCGCTGGGACGCGATCTGGAAGAGTGGCGTCCGCCCCAGGTGGCCGACTTTGTGCGTTTGAAAGGATCGGCTCGCTTCGCGCCGGGCCAAACTGTCGAGGGCGTGTTAGCAGACCTGCAAGCGCTGCTGGATACGCTGTGCCAGCGCTTCCCCGGCCTGAAAGCCGAGCTGTTTGATGACGGCATGCGTGATAAGCCCACCATGTTGCCATTCGAAGTGTCGCCGGAGTCGCCAATTGTCAAAGCGGTGAATCGCGGCTGGAAAACCGTGCGCGGCACCGAACAGCCCACTGGCGTCATCACGCCGCCGGCGTTCTTTGGCACCGATGCCGCGCATCTGTATCAGCATGCGGGCATGGAAGGCATCGTTTGCGGCCCTGGCGGAAAGTACAACACCATGCCGGATGAGCGCGTCGAGATAACCGAATTCCTTGATATGGTGCGCATCTATCTGCTCGCGATTCTGGAAATCTGCCAGCCGGTCGAGGGCGCATAATGAACGCTGCCGCGTTAAGCCGCCTGCGTGCCGCGATGCAGCAGGCCAATGTGGACGTAATGATCATCGATCATGGTGAACTACTGGCCTGGCTGACCGGTTATACCGTGTCAGAAACCTTGTATCGCGCTTGTCTGGTGCCGCTTAACGGCGATCCTTGGATGGTGCTGCGCCAGTTAGATGAAGCGCCGTGCCGGGCGCAATCTCCTGCGCTGACGGTAGAAAGCTATCGTGACGATCAGGACCCGTGGTTTGCGGTGGCGCACAGTCTGCTCCGACGCGGTTTTCAACGGGCGCGGCTGGGCGCGGATTACACCTCTTATGGCATGACGGTGCACAGCTGGCAGCAGCTGTCGCGCCATTTGCCGGACGTGCAGTGGTGCGATTTAACCGGTGTGAGCGATCGGCTGCGCAGCGTGAAATTCCCGGCAGAGCTGGAGGCGTTGCGTCAGGCCTCCGCCATTGCCGATACCACGCTGGAAACGATCGGCAAAGCTGTGCAGGGCGGCTGGCGCGTGCGCGATGTCGCTGCGCTGGCAGCGGGCGAGTTTTTGCGTCTGGGTGCGGACACTGGAGAAACCGGGCCGATTGTGATTGCCAGCGGCGACAACGGGTTTCTCCATGCCAGCGGCCACGAGCAGCGTTTACAGCCTGGCGATGTGCTGCACGTTGAGCTGATCCCCAAAGTCAAACACTACAGCGCGCGCCTGATGCGTCCGTTTATTGTGGGGGAGATCTCCGCCCAGCGCGCTGAGCTGGCGCAGCAGCTCATCGCGTTACAGGATGAACAGTTCAGGGCCATGAAACCCGGCGTCAGTGCGCGGGAAGTGGATGCGATTGTGCGCGAGGGGTTATTGCGCAATGGACTTCGTGCGGATTATCCCAACATCACCGGCTATGCGCTGGGGCTGTATACGCGCACGCCGCGCCCGAGTGATTTTTCCTGTAGCTTCCATGCCAAAGCAGAGTGGTTACTGGAGGAGGATATGGTGTTCCATATGTATACTTCCGCGCAAAGTCTGGCGTTCAGCGAAACCGTTCGCGTGACGCCGCAGGGTGCAGAACGGCTGACAATGCTGCCGCGCCAGCTATTATCGTTGCCGGAACATTAATCAACAGGATGAAGGATGACGCAGGACATTTTACTCACTGATTTAGCCGCTAGCTTTCCAACGTTGGCTTTTGACCTGAAATACGCCACGACCGATAACATCACCGGTTACGGCATTTATCGCGAAGCGCGGGCCCTGCTGCATCCAGAAGCGGCGCACGCGTTGCAAAAAAGTGTTGAGGTCGCCCGACTGGCTGGCTTCACCTTACTGATTTTTGATGCTTATCGCCCCCAGCAGGCGCAGTGGCATCTATGGGATGCCTGCCCGGATGCCGACTACGTGGTGCCGCCCGCAATCGGCTCGAATCACAGCCGTGGCGTGGCGATTGATCTGACGTTAGTGGATGACGCGGGCAAGGTGCTGGATATGGGGACGGCCTTTGATGCGATGGAAGATCTTTCGCATCCATTCCATCCCGCTGTACCGCCACAGGCACAGCGCCATCGTTTGATGCTCAATGCCATTATGCTGGCAGGCGGTTTTGTCGGTATGCCAACCGAGTGGTGGCATTTTGAGTTACCGGATGCGCAGCGCTATCCATTGCTGGAAGATCGCTTTGGCTGCGTGGCGCGATAACCCTCACTCTCGTCGGCAGGGATGGGTCGTCCGCTCAGCCACTCTGAGACTTTTGGGCCTGAACAGCAGATAACTCGCCAGTGCCAGACCGCTTACACCCAGCGCGCCATAGGTCAGCACGGCGGAAAAACCGTCAGCCAGCACTTGCGAGGCGATAGCGCGGCGAAGCGAAACTTCAGCGCCAGCCGCTATGCGTTCTGCGAGCGCAACCACATCGCTGGAGGCAGGAAGCCGTTGCCGCAGACTGGAGGCGATCACTGCCACCAGCAGGCTGCCCATCAAGGCGATGTTGATCGCCAGCGTGATTAAACGTGCACTGATATCAATCCCGGAAGCCATGCCTACCCGATTAGCGGCAACGGAACCGGTCGTGGTGTTGGTCACCGGCGTATTGGTGAGTCCGAGCGCGGTTCCCGCCAGCAGGGCACCCGGTAGCAAACTCAGTTGGTACGTGATGGCCAGTTTCATCAGCACGAACCCAGCACCGATCGAAAATAATCCGAGGGGAATGACACGGGCAGCGCCAAATCGCAGCACCAGTTTTTCCCCTATCGGCGGCATCAATAAGGTGGGCAAGGTATAGGCAAGCAGGGCAAAACCGGTATCCATACTGCTGAACCCAAGCCCGCTCTGGTAATAAACCGGCAGGTAGATCATCAGCGGCCAGAAACTGAAGTTCATGCCAATCGAACCCATCAAAGCCCCCGAGAAGGAGCGAATGCGAAACACCGAGAAATCAAACATTGGGTGAGGATGGCGCTTCTCCGTGCGAATAAACACCACCGAGCTGATCAGGATCACCAGCATAATTAGCCGGGCTTCAAGGCTTCGCCAACCGATGCTGGCACCCTGGGTAATGAGATAGGTCACGCCAACCACGCATAGGGTGAGGGTGATCAACCCAACCCGATCGAGTTTGTTGCTTTGGCCAGGGTGGAATTCATCCACATTTTTCAGTGCGAGCACGAATGTCAGCAGCGCGATAAAGCCGTGCACCAGAAACACCCATTGCCAGCTTAAAACCGCCACCAGCATCCCGCCGATGATAGGACCGAAACCCAGACCAAAGCCAAAGGTTATCCCCCATGCGGCAAAGGCCTGGCTACGGGGTTTTCCCTGCGGGAACTGGTGCGAGAGTATGGCGATCAGGCAGGTTAACATCGCACCGCCGCTTAGCCCTTGCAGGAAGCGCCCGATGATGAGCCAGAATGCACTCCCGACCAGCCCGCACATCACCGAGGTCAAACCAAAACCGACAATGGTGATGAGAAAGATGCGCTTGCGGCCATAGTTATCCGCCAGCGTGCCGGTCGCCATTAAAACGGCGGTGCAGGCCAGCGTATAGGCATTCATGATCCACTGCAGATCGCGAAAATTCGCCTGCATCTCCTGTTCCAGTACCGGCAAAATCACCGGCACGCTGGAGATTTCCAGCCCCGACATCAACGCGGCTAAGCACACCGCCATCAGCGCCAACATGTTCTTCATCCTGAATTCCTGCGTCACGTTAAGAGCGTGCCAGCATGGAAGATTGACGCAACGGTGGAAATCCATGCCGATGCCAGATATCGTCAAGATCGTGCCAACATCATGGATAAGGCTGACATGCAAATCACTTCTTCTCTGCGTTCCCCTCCTGCAGCGCCGAAAAATCGGCGGCTGGTGCTTTTGGCGTATGAATGCCTCTGTACCTTTGAATTTGGTACTGCCGTTGAAGCGTTTGGCCGAGCAGATGACGTCTTCGGCCATCCGCTGTATGACCTGAGCGTGGCGTCGGTGGAAGAGGGCGTGTTTGGTGCGCAGGGCGGTGTGCGCCTGGTGGTGGATGGCGGGCTTGAGTTACTGGAAGACGCCGGAACCATCGTCATCCCCGGCTGGCGCAGCGTGACCGCACCGGCCTCTGAGGCGTTAATCACAGCGTTACAAAAAGCCCATCAAAATGGCACACGGATTGTCTCCATTTGTGCCGGAAGCTTTGTACTGGGTGAAGCGGGGCTGTTAAACGGGAAACGTGCCACCGCCCACTGGAACAGCACCGAGATCCTTGCCGAAAGATTTCCTCAGGTGCAGGTGGAACACGGCATGATTTACGTGGATGAAGGCAGCATCATCACTTCGGCGGGCGGTGCAGCAGGTGTCGATTTATGTTTGCATCTGATTCGACGCGATTACGGCATTGATGTCGCCAATCGCACCGCACGCAGAATGGTGACGCCGCCGCTACGAGAGGGCAGCCAGGCGCAGTTGATCCAACAACCTGTTCCACAACGCCGCAGCAATAGCCTCGCGCCCCTGCTCGACGATTTGCGCAATAATCTGAACGCGCCGTTGGTGATCGAGCAGTTGGCTCGGCAAGCAGGCATGAGCCGTCGCACCTTTATTCGTCGCTTTCATGATGCCACCGGCACCTCGCCGGGCGAGTGGTTGCTCGGCATTCGGCTGGAAAAGGCCTGCGCGATGCTGGAAAACAACGCGCTCAGTATTGATCAGGTCGCTGAGCAGGCGGGGTTTGGTTCTCCCGAAGCGTTGCGCCATCACTTCAGACAACGCTTTAACACCACGCCGACCAAATGGCGCAAGGCGTTCAATGAGCGGTTTGTGATGGGCTGAGTGTTCTTCAGCCTGACGTTCTGCGCAGCTGCCATAAAAACCACGGTGCACCGATAAATGCGGTCAACAGCCCGGCGGAGATCGGCCATGGCCAGGCGATGTTGCGCCCCAACCAGTCGGCAAGCACCATCAACAATCCTCCCATCAACGCGGCGGCGCACAGCTGATGACGTAGCATATGGGCACCCAGCGCTCTGGCGCACTGCGGTGCCAGCAAACCGATAAAACTCAGCGGGCCGACCAGCAGTGTGCCCGCAGCAGTGAGTAATGCCGTGAGCAGCAGAATTAACAAATTCGTGCGGCGCAAGGCGATGCCCAATGACTGAGCGGTCGGCTGCCCTAATCCTAAAAGCGTTAACCAGCGTTGCATCATCAACGCCAGCGGACATAACACCATCGCAGCTACCATCGCACCGACGGCCATGCTTGCGTCTATGTTCGCGGTCGAGCCGGTACTCCAGTTCAACAGCATCAGGGCACGCGGGTCGCCACTTAGCATCAGTATCATATTCAGCGCGCTGGCGAGGCTGGTGAGACTCAAACCAATCAGCACCATCTTCTGCGGGTTAAACCTACTGCGCGCGCCAAACAAAAACAGCAACAGCATGGCGAGCAGGCTGCCGACCACCGCAGCGGGTAACATAAACGTCAGGGGCCAGGAGGTGAACAACACGGTCAATAACACCGCGAGGGCCGCGCCGCTGCTGATGCCGGTCAGCTCCGGGCTCGCCATCGCATTACCGGTTAAGCGTTGAATTAGCACCCCCGCACACGCCAGCATCATCCCTGCACAGAGCGCACCGCTGATTCTCGGCCAGCGCCAGACCAGCAATTGCGAAGTGATTGCGCCTGGCGGTGTACGGTTGAACCAGAGAGACGCAGGCAGAATCAGCAGCAAAAGCAGTAACAGCATCCCCAGTTGACGCGTGTTGAAACGCGGGGTAGCGCTGAGCCGCGTTTGCCCGGTCGGCAGATGTGTGGCGCGTTGCCGCATCAGCAGTATCAATAATAACGGTGCGCTTAACAGTGCCGTCACGGCGCCTGATGGAATGTCGCCCGCCGCAGGGGAACAGCGTAATGCGAGCTGATCGACCAACAGCAGTAAGGTGGCACCGGAGAGCATGCTGGCGATCAGCTGCTGTGGGAAGCGGTGCAGGCCGCAGGCTTTAACCATCGCCGGGGCCGCCAGCCCGATAAAACTGATAATCCCCACCTGGCTGGTGATCATCGCACTCAGAAACACCGCCACGCCCAGCGCCATAAAGCGCACCTGCACGGTGGCCAGACCCAACGCACGGGCATTTTGCTCGGATAATCCCAGCACCGTCAGCGGCCTGACCAGTAACAGGCTGGCGATCAGTGCACAAGCCAGCGTTACCACCAATACCAGGCTGCTGCTCCAGCCGCTCTGCGTCAGTGTCCCGGCTTGCCAGCTAAACAGGTCGCTGAGGTAATCGTGGTTGAACAGCACCAAGAGCGTGTTCAGCGCATTGCCGTACAGGCTGAGAACCATGCCCACCAGAATCACGCTCAGCGGCGCGAATCGGCGACCTGCGGTGAGCGCCATCAGGATCAAAATGGTCACCATCGATCCGATCAGCGCCAGAAGCGGCAAGCCGATGACTAACAGGCCGGGCGCGAACACCAGCGCTGCGGACATCGCCAGATTGGCACCGGCAGCCACGCCGAGCGTTCCCGGTTCGGCCAGCGGATTTTGCAGCACCTGCTGAAACAGCAAACCGGCTAACGCCAGCCCCGCGCCGCACAGCATGCTGATAGCGATGCGCGGCAGAAAGCTTTGCTCAACCAGCAGCGATGATAGTGAGACGGGATAGCGTGCCAGTAGCGCAGTGTAATTGACCGTGACCAGCGTGAGTGCCGCAATAAAAGCGGTGCACAGCAGCACCATGGCGCTCATCGGTTTCATGATGCGGTTTCCAGTACGCGAGTGATATCGTCCGCCAGCCCAAGCGCCGTCGCGAGGCTGCCAAACGGAAAGAAATGATCCAAACGGGTCACACGCCCTTGCGCCACCATCGGCAAGTGGCGCCATAAACCGTTCGGCTGCCGGGCGCGCATTAAACGTGTCATCGCCGTGGGTAATTCAGTGTAGAAAAGCCAGTCGCAGGGGAGATCGGCCAGTTCCTCTATGCGCACTCGCGCGACGTGCGCAGCGTTAACCGATTTCTGCCAGGCGTTGATCAAACCGAGCTGGCGTAACACCGCATCGGCCAGACTGCCGTTGCCATAAAGCGTTGCGTACTTGCCATCCTGATCCAGCACCATTACCAGCACGCGCTTGTGTTGAGGGTTGATCAGGCGCTGGCGATAAGTATCCATTGCCGTATCGACCTGTTGCAGCCACTGAGTCGCGTGGGGGGTAACCTCCAGACGTGCGCCCAATTGCCCGCTCCAGTCATGCAGGGCTTGCCATAAATCACCAGACGTCGCAAACGCGGTGACGGTTTCTACCGGGGCGATGGCCGCCATTTTGGTCATAACGGCGGCGGGGAGTGCATCGCTGATGATCAGTGCGGGGCGCAGGGCCGCGAGCATTTCCAGATTGGGCTCCCAGAAAGGCCCGATATCCTGCACGCTGTCAGGTAACAGCGGGCGCGGAATGCGTTGGCGAAAATAGTGGCTATCGGATATCGCCAGCGGCGTGACGCCCAGGCTCAGCAGCGTTTCCGCTGCCGCCCAGTTGATCGCCACAATACGCTGGCGATCGGGAATGGCCTGGCTCGCACGTGCCGCGATGGGCAGCACGACGAGCATTTTCAGGCAGGTACGACGACTGATATTGAACATCAGAAGTTCAGCTTCAGCGAGCCTATAAAGGTGCGTTCCTGGCCCGGATAGCAGCTGGTATCGCCATCGCAGGTACCGACATAGTGATGATCAAACAGGTTCTGCACGTTGAATCCGACCTGAATATTTCTGTTCACCTGATATTTCACGCCCGCATCCACCAGGGTGAAGTTCTTTACCGGAATGGTGTTGGCGTTGTCGCCGTACATGCTGCCGATATAGCGCACGCCGGTGCTGAGCAACAGCCCGTCGAACATGCCCTGATGGAAGCCATAGTTCAGCCATGCCGATGCCATGTTTTTCGGCACGTTAGCCTGCTGCTTGCCCTGATCGCCATTGTTGCTTTTGCTGATCTCGGCATCGGTGTAGGTATAAGAAGCCAGCACGTCGAGGTTAGAGGTCAGCTGTGCCTGTGTTTGCCACTCGATGCCGCGTGAGCGCACTTCACCTGATGCAACCTGATAACCGGTGGCGAGCCCATCGACGATTTCATTGGTGAGCACGTTGGATTTGGTGATATCAAACGCGGCCAGTGTCATCAGCAGATTGCTGTCCGGCTGATATTTCACCCCAATCTCATACTGATGCGCCTTACTCGGATCGAAGGTGCGGTTCTGGCTGTCGGTGCCGCTGTTGGGCACGAATGACTCGGCGTAGCTGATGTACGGCGCCAATCCGTTGCCGACCAGATAAGTTAATCCTGCGCGTCCGGTCCAGGCATCTTTGTCCACCCATGAGTTGCTGCCACTGAGGTTGTTCTGCGTGCGCATGCTGATATCGTCATGACGACCGCCGAGCGTCACCAGCCATTGATCGGTCAGGTGAATTTGATCCTGCATGTACACACCCAACTGGGCGGTGGTTTGATCGTTGTTATTCACGGCGTTGGTCGGGTCGGCAATATCCAGACCATAGATCGGATTGGTAATGCTGAGCGCAGGCGCAACGGCGCTAAAGCGTTTGGCGTTAGCATCCAGCCAGCTGTAATCCACCCCGGCCAGCAGCGTGTGTGCGACTGACGCCGTGTTGAAATCCATCTGCAACTGGTTATCGATGTTGAAGGCTTTCATGTGCTCATCAAAACGAATGGCGTTGCGTGACACGGTGTTGGTGGTGAAGTCTGGATCGCCTGCAAGCAGGTTGTTCAGAATGGTATCGGTCTGACCATAACGCAGGTTCTGGCGGAACTTAATGCCCTCTGAAAGCTGCTGGCTGAACTCATAGCCCACGCTGTATTGCTCCTGGCGGAAGCGGTTGTAGTTGTAATCGCCTAAGAGCGTGTCGGTGGTTTTATTGCCCGGATTCGTCAGGACTGCCACGGTGCCACCGGAGGTATCGCGCAGGTAATCAGCGCGCAGCGTCAGACTGGTATCGGCGGAGGGAAGCCACGTTAAGGTCGGCGCGAGGTACAGGCGGTTATCTTCAACATGCGGGCCATCGCGATACTGGAACTGGGTATCGCTGTCACGTGCCAGACCGACCACGCGATACAGCCACTGACCTTCATCATCCAGCTTATCGCTCATATCAAACTGCGCCTGGCGGCGATTGAAATTCCCCAACTTGACTTCAACTTCATGCACGCCGCGCGCGTCAGGCATTTTGCTGACGCGGTTCACGATCCCACCAGCATCGCCGAGACCAAACAGGGTTGAAGAGGGGCCGCGTACAATATCAATGCGTTCCAGTGCATAAGGTTCGGTGCGGAAGTAGCTGTAACTGTTGTTGAGTTGACGTAAACCATCACGGTAATCGTTGGTGGTCAGGGCGTTAAAGCCACGGATGTAAATCCAGTCATAACCTTTGGGATCGACGCCATAGGTTTCGGTTTTCACTCCCGGCACATAGCGCAACGCTTCGGTGACGCTTTGGACATTCTGGCGGTCCAATTGCTGACGCGTGATCACCGAGACCGACTGAGGCACTTCAAGCAGAGGTGTATCTGTTTTAGTGGCGCTGGTGGTTTGATCCGGTACGGCGGAAGAGTTGCTCGGGGTTTTGGTTACCGTCAGCGTATCTTCGCCTACTGCCGAAGGCGTGACGGAGACGGTGTCACCATTCTGCGTCCACTCCAGTCCACTTCCTGCCAACAGTTGACCCAGCGCACTGTTAAGCGTCATCGAGCCTTTCAACGCAGGAGCAGTTTTATTAGCAAGGGATGCCGGTGCAGCAATCAGCTGCACGTTAGCCTGTCTGGCTAACTGGTTGAGTGAGGTCGCCAGTGGTTGCGAGGGCAGTGACAGTGACAGCGTTGCCGCGGCGAAAACGGCGGAGGTGGGCAATGCCACCGCCAGCGCGACGGCAATATGCGAAGGTCGAAACGCGCGTGTAACAGAAAAACCAGCCATACAGGATCCCCAGAGATAAGATAAATAATAATCATTCTCTTCTGAAGACGAAGCACGGGGTCAAACCCTGACGTCGATTTTAATTATTTTTTAACGTCATGCCGGTTGCGACCACAGTGTTTTGATTTTTAATGCTTTTTATTTTCACCGGCAGTACGCGCGGCAATGCGTTAGCAAAGCTATCCACCCGATTGGTATCAAAACTGCCGCTGATGCGCAGTGCGGCAACAGCAGGCGAATTCAGCTTGAGCGAAACGTCGCCGTAGCGAGCAAACTCCGCCAGTGCCATATCCAGCCGCGTATCATCCAGCACGATACGATCGTCGCGCCAGGCGGCGATACTCTCGGCGGGCAGCGTGGAGCGAGAAATCAGACGTCCCTGCGCATCGGTCAGCGATCGTTCTGAGGAGTGCAGCACACTGATATGTCGCTGAGCTTGAGGAATGTGCAGATGCTGCATTGCCCGCCACCAGCGGTTCTCCCAGTTGCCGCGTGGACCGACGCGCACCGCGCCTGAACGCACGGCGACATCGCTGCCTTCACCACTCATGGTATGCGGCAGGTAACGGACCCGGAATTCGGTGCCCACTACGGTTACGCGGGTTGGGCCGCTAAACACCTCAAACGGTTGGTTCGGGTTGTGTGTGACCTGGAAGAAGACTTGCCCTTGCGGCATCTCCACTTCCCGGCGATTGGCAAAGTAGCGCACGTTGAGTTGAGTACCGGCATCCAGTGACAACGTGGTGCCGTCGGGAAGTTGTACGGTGCGCATCTCGCCACGTCCGGTGTGCCAGCTTGCGCTGTAAATCGGCGGGGCGAAGGAGTTACGCAGCGGGAAGAACAGCACGGCTGCCAGTAATAGCAGCGCACAGGTCGCGACCATCGGACGCCACCCAATACGGCGTGTTGGCGCGGGGCGCAGATGCGCAACGGCAGCAGCAGGAATAGCCGCCGTCTGTTGCCACAGCCCGCCCAAATCCTCGTATTCCGCCTGATGGGCGGGCGTTTGCAGCCAGCGTTCGAACGCCTGTTGCTCCTCTTGCGTCATACCTTCTTGCTGACGGAGTAGCCAATGGATCGCTTGTTCGGCAATCGTCTGCTCATCATGTCGCGTCATCGTGCCTTCCCTGTCGACTGTTCATCACGCCAGCTGTCGCGGCTGGCACGACAGGCCAGCATGGCGCGAATGATGTGTTTTTCCACCATATTGGTTGAAATTCCCATGCTCGCAGCCACTTCGCTTTGCGACTGCCCCTCAATACGATGACGGATAAAAGCCTCCCGGCAGCGTGGCGGCAGGGTCTCAATGGCAGCCACAATATGGTCGATATATTGTTGGTTTTCAAGGCGATTGTCCGGTTGCTCGTAGCCGGGTGCCAGTAACTCATCGGTGTCAGTATCTTGCGAGGGATCATACTGTTTCTGCAGGCGATAGCGGTCGACCAAAAGATTTCTGGCGATATGGTAGAGCAATCCGCGGTGCGAGGAAATCTGTTCCGGGGCAGCCAGCGCGCGGCTGAATGTTTCCTGGGTCAGTTCTTCCGCGAGGTGTTTATCTCGCAGTTTACCGCTCAAAAAGCGGAACAGTTCCGTGTAGTAACGCTCAAACGCTGACAAGATGGATTCCCAATAACCGCACAGTGCTGCATGCATGAAAGAGAGGCAGGCTGTATTTGAATGAAAATCGTTATCGTTATCAAGATGGGATGAGTGGAAAAGGTAAAAAAAGCGTTGTTGAGGAAGATTATGGGCGCGATAGGGTGCTGAGTGTGGAATTAAAAGTCGGGTAGGTGACGAGCCGTATCCATCTGTTGATGTAAAATTCGGGCAATAAATATTCCGGAAGGATTGGCAGTATAAAAAATGGTATGTGACTGGAAAACAATACGTTTCACATCCTGCACGCGCGGGTAATCCTGTCCCATCTCAGGCATCTTTGACAATGTTTCAATGAACTCATCCAATGCATCGGTGTAGCGATCGGCTTGGGCTTCACCAAATTTGAGCAAGGTATAATCATAGATATTGGCAAAGTCACTGTCGGCAAGTTTGGACAGTTTATACACGATGAAGCTTCTTCCTTTCCGCAGCGATCTCACGCAGTGAACGCGGGCTTTCGCCACTTTCTAACCCTTCAACAACGGCATTTCGGACAACTTGATCATGTGATTCCTGTTGTTCCAGCAGCCGTAAAGCTGAACGCATCACTTCACTGGCTGATCCATAGCGCCCTGAATCAACCATGCGCGAGATGAAGTTATCGAGTTGTTCGCCTACGCTAACCGACGTTATTTTTCTCATTGAACTCACCGTGTATTAACTGTTAATACAAAAGAACATAGTTTGCTCAAGTAGTGGTGACCAGTCAAATGGACTTTCACGATTTGGAACCTCATACGCAAGGCTGATTTTTACCCATAAAAAAGGGGAACCGAAGTTCCCCAATCAACATGCCATTCAACGTAACCGATTAAATCAGTTAGAAGTTCACCTTCACGCCTAGCAGCGCGCTGGTATCCGAGTAGCCTCTGTCGCCCATCTGCTGGCCGATGTTGCCCCACAGGTTAACGTTTTTGGTGATCTGTCCTTCAACACCGACTTTCAGCTCACCCAGGTTACGCGTGCCTTTCTGGCTGACCTTCACGCCGTTAAGTTCGCTGCCAAACTCTTGGGTGTTATGGATCCAGTTGGCCTCAACAAACGGCTGGAACACGCGATCTTTGCCGTCATCAATCGCGTTGTGGCCTTTGATAAAGGCACGGGCACCTAAGCGGGTCTGAATGTTTCCATCACCAGTGCCTTTCACGCGGGTGCCGTTCTGCTCGCGAATTTCATCCGCTTTGACACCCATCCAGGTGATTTGTGCCTGAGGCTGCACGAAGTAGCTCTCACGCTCATTTTTCTCGCCAATTTTCCAGGTGTAACCGGTCTCAAGTGACGCGGTGATCCCTTTCGATTTGTAAGACTCGACCGCCAGTGAATCTCCTTTCACGGTGTTGTCGAACCAGCTGTACTGCGCCCAGCTGTCAAGGTAGGCACCAGATTTCTCTTCATTGTCCTGTAACCAGGTCGCGTAGATGCCCGTGCTGTAACCATTGATGCTGCCATCCGCTTTCTGACCAGACAAATGGTTGCGGCTGTTGCTCTGCTGGTTAGCATAACCGGCCATCACACCGAGATGATAGCGGTTGGTGCCATCCGTGGTCCACTGTGCAATATCGCCACCCATCTGCATCACATAACGGTTGGCCTGCGTTTTCATCTGGCCACTGCTGTCGCTGGAACGGGTATGACCGCCAACGTTGCGCAGCCACATGCTGGTGACTTTCTCCTCGCCCGTCAGCGCATCGACATAGTGGGTTTCACCCAAACGGTGATGTAAACGCGTGTTGAACAGATTGTTTGCCGCAGCCATATTCGCGGAGTAGGCGGCTGATTCCGGGCGGTAAATCTTAATGACGTCATCTTTGTCGCCGTTATCACCACCATCGACTGGGTCTACTACACCACCGAGCACGTTAGTCAGATACCAGTTATTGTTGTTACTGCCTTCACCGCGCACCAGGTTGTAATCATAGGCCCCGGCAACAATACGCCCGTCCTTCACAAACTCACCGTCAGATTTTCCGCCGACATTGATAACTTCAATACCGTTGATGGTTTTGGCACCGTTGCCGCCAGCATTATTAACGCTGACGCGTGTTGTGCCGCTGGTATCACCGGCAACGATCATTTTATCGGTGACCGAATTATCATCGCCGAGGGCGGTGTTCAGAGTGATATGACCGTTATTACCGCTGTAGTTGCCCGCGATATGCAGCTGATTGCCTGCCGCTGCGCCTGCACCACCCACAATGATGTCGCCGTTGTTGGTCAGATTGCCGCCAACGTTGAAGCGCACTGCATCGGACACTGCCAGCATCGAAACCGGATTCAGGCTTCCCAACTGCAGGGTACCGTTGTTGCTCACGTTGCCCGCCGTGCCGCCAAAGCCACCAGCAACGGCACCTTTAGCAATATTCAGGTTGCCGGAAGAGAGCGTGACGTCATTACCTGCGCTGCCAAGCTGTAAACCACCTGCATTGACCTGCGTATCACCGGTGTACTGCGCCGCCTGCTGGCTGAGCGTGACCACTCCTGAACCGTTTTGGTTTAACTGACCGCTGCCGGTAATGGCGTTTTTCAGCAACCAGCTGTCGCTGCTGGCAAGATTTAACAATCCTTCATTGGCGATGTCAGCTGAACCGAGACTCGACTGAGTTGACGCCGTTAATGTCGATGCGTTTTCAACGCTAAATTTACCCGCAAAATCACTGTTATCGCCCAGCAGTACAACATTACTGTTCTGTGCGATATCGGTTTCACCTGCACCGCTCAGGCTATTGAACAGTGCGCCCGCCGCGTTTTTCAGCGCCAGCAGACCTTCGTTGACGATATTGCCGCTGCCCAGACCGCTGGTATTGTTCAACTGCACGTCAGCGCCAGAAGCAATTGAAGTCGTTGCCTTAAGCCCAATATTGCTGCCATTGACTGTCAACGTGCCGCCGTTGACATTCAGGGCACCGCTGCCCTGCAGGCTGCCATCAACCGAACCGCCGTTAGTGATACTCAGTGCGCCGCCGTTGAGGTTTGCCACTGATCCTGTCGACGTGTTTAATGTGCCGATAGTCTGGTTGTAGCCATTCATGTCAAAGCCAGTGTTGGCCGCCATTGCCAGCTCTGAAGTCTGACCCAGCACGTTGTCATTGTTCATCAGCAGGGTGCCACTGCGCACATCCGTTTTGCCGCTGTAGCTGTTGTCCATATTAGACAGTGAGACAGTCTGACCCGCGCCGGTATCAATCGCCAGATCGCCGGTGCCAATCAGTTTCGCGCTCATATCCGCAGCATTGCCTTTTTTACCAAAGGCGTTAAGCACCAGCGCATCGCCGCCCTGAGTTAACAGGTCTAACTGCGTCAGGCCATACGTCACATACAGTCCGTCATCAGCCTGGCCGCTGGTCAGGCGATAGTCGTAAGTGGCATTCGCCACCACGTTGCCATCCTGCAGCACGTTGGTGTTCAAGCGGTCGGTGATCAGGTTGCCGCTGGTATCATGCAGCTCCAGGTTACCGCCGGATCCGTTAACAGGAATCGCGCTACCCGCCAGTTTGATGCCCTGATCGCCTTCATCCTGCTCCAGTAATGAAACGGTTTGCGGTGGTAGCACATGGTGGTTGTTAACCGAGCCAGGATTAATTTCAACGGTACCGCGTCCGCTGATATCCATCAGTCCAGAGGTTTGCAGGACGCCTTTAGCAACGGTATCGCCCGGTGTACCGGTATCAAATACCACGGTGCCACCGTCAAAGTTCAGTCCACCGATTTGCTGCACGCCATCGGCTACGGTGACTCGGCTATCCGTTCCTGCAAGCAGGGTGGCATGGGTGAGGGCCTGAGTATTCAGTCCATCAAGTCCAAATGCACTGTCGGTCAGCGCCAGCGTGCCGGTAAAGCTGTTGATTTCATTGTTGGACGTGAAGTCGAATGCATTTCCGTCCGTGCTGGCTGCAATTGTCCCCGCGCCGCTGATGTGACTGGCAAACTGCGTGTCAGCGCTTTGCTTGAGTGCCAGAGTGCTGTCTTGATCAATGTTGAAGCCCGTGCCTGCTGCATCATCCTGAGCATCACCTAATGGCAAGAGGATGTTGTCCAGCGTTAGCGTTGAGCCATTTTTCAGGTTGACCGTTTCAAAACCAGTGATGGTTTTACCGCTGGCTGCCAATGTCAGATCTGACTTGTCCAGATTCAGCGTATCGCCCGTGCCGCTACCTGCATTCAGCGAGGTGAACAGACTGGTGTCCGCTGCCTCAACGTTGACCAGGTTAAAGGTATCGTTACCACCTGCGGTAGTGACGTCAGTTGCCGTACTCCCTTTGTGCAGATCGACGGTATGATCGCTGGCAGTGGTGAGGTTGACCTGACCGACGATATTGCCGCCTTCAACATTGGTGAAGTGAACGCCAACCAAGCCACTGGTGATCTCCATTGCCACTTGTGCAGCAGAGTTGGCAATGATGTCGCCACTGTTGATGAAGCTGGTCAGCGAGCCGTTGTCGACATCCACCACCGGACTCAACGTTGATTGAGAGACCAGACGGCCACTTTGCTCAACTGACGATGTGCCTCCAGTTACTTTCAATGCTGAACCGCCTGCTGCGTTATTCACGTTTACGCTGGCACCGGATTTAACATTACCTGCCACATTGGCCACGATACCTTTGCCATTAGCGCTATTAACATCAATCACCAATTCACGGGAGGCTGACATATCCACGCTGCCAGTCGCGGTCGAGCCATCTGCATTTTGCAGCAGCAAACCGGTGCCGCTGCCATTAACTGTAATGGTGCCGCTATTGGTTTTGTCCATGCTCGCAGCTGTGCGCACACCTGCACCGTTATCAACAGTGATATGCGTGTTATCGAGTTTAATGCCGGCAATTTCAGCGCGGTTTTCAATCCCGTTGCCGTTACCAACGGGGTTCATTTCAATGGTGGCGTCTTTTACCGTCAGTCCAGTTGCGCCGCTATCCAGCAAGATACCGTGTGCGCTACCGCTGGCCTTAACAATGCCGTTACCGTTGAGGTCGAGATGAGCACCACTGCCAACTTTAATTGCAGCTTCGCCGTTAGTGGCTTCAATCGTACCGGTATTACTGACGGTTGAATTTGCGCCCTGAATATCAACAGCCACACCGTTAACGTGAATATCACCGATATTATCAAGCGTGCCGCCATTCACCAGCACCCCTGTGGTATCCGCAGCGGTGAAATTGATATTCCCACGATGCTCAAGGGTGCCGCCGTTACGGGCAATGTAACCGATAGCATTTGCCGCTGTGGCAACGCTGCCGTCCAGAGTGGCGTAGCTGATCAGTTTCGCGTTGCCACGGTATGACGCATCGCCGCTGCCGGTGATATCGCTGTAACTGCCGTCAACAATACCCGCGGTACTATTGGCGCCAGTCAGTGAAAGGGTGGTTTCTTTCGCAAGCGTGCCCTGGGCATTACCCATGACTTTGATACCGGTTGCGCCTTCACCGCTAGCGGTGATGGTCATGTTACCGGTGTTAAGCTGGCTGGCCTGACTGTTGCTCGTCACCAGTAGCGCAGTGGCATTTTTGCCGCTGCTTTCAACCGCAGAGGCGCTGCCTGTGCCGTCGAAGTTTGCTCCGCCGTCAATACGGTACATGGTTGAGTCTTCGGTACTTGCGACCTGTGCACTTGTACTGTTATCCAGTAAGGTGGAATTGGCACCAAACACAAAGTATCCGGTCTGTTTAGTGCCATTGCTGAAGTTCATGCTGCCTGCACTAGACACTTCGAGCATACCGCCATCACGAGCATGTGCACCAATCGCGCCATTGCCTTTAACGTTAATTGTATTTGCATTTACAGCACGACTACGTGCTCCTTGCGCCCAAAGACCGTAATTCGCAGTGCTGGTTAGAGGATCAAGGCCAGCTTCGATGTTAATCGTACCTTCATTACGTACGATTGCTGCTGCCCCTGGTGCTGAATAAAGTTGGGTATTCGCCTGCATTGCAATTGCATTAATACCGTTAAGAGTGATAATGCCACTTGAACCATTAATAGTGTTTTGGGCGTTATTAATTGCACGCATACCAATATTCTGCAGCGGAGCGTTACCTGCAACACCTGTAGCGACACCATTAATAGTGATATTTCCAGAGTTAGTCGCTCGTGTGTTGAAGCCCGTGGTGTCTACAGCAAGAGCCCCTTGTGTTTTACTGCCAATAACCATATCAGCACCAGATTTATTACTAAAAACACCGCGGTCATTGACGGTAACGAGCACATTACCTGGGTTTTTCGTATCAATATCAACGGTTGCATCACCAGCGATACGCTGCTGTTGACGTCCCAAATACATCATTCCTTCGTTAGTAAACGTAGCTGGCCCGGATAAATTAACACCACGTGTTACTCGTCCCGCAAGCGTATAAGACGAAGGCTCTGATGTGGCCGAAACATTGATAATGCCTTTGTTGACTAATGAAGACGATGTGAGTTGAACGCCGGTGTTATCATTGTATTGCTGGCGAGGGGCGAGGTTAATAATACCCTCATTAATAACTGTACTGCCGTTTAAGGCTTGAATACCCGTTCCTGGTCCATAGGTGGAGAAAAAAAGGCCAATAGGGCTAGCGTCTGTCAGTTCACGTTTAAATTTGGCCATGTCTGGATCTGTACCGACATCAATAACACCTTTATTAGTGATCGTTGAATTATCTGCACGAATGACTACGCTACCTAAACTGGTGTTATTAAACGAACCTAATGTTCCTTGATTTATCAGATTCGCACCATTAGCTAAACTGATAAGCGAAGCTGTAGATGCATACAACTGAATACTAGCACCACTGCTGATATTCACATTCGCATTTGCGCCATCAGCAATAATATAGGCAACCCGATCGGAGTTAATGTCGTCATGAATGGGGTCATTTTCAAAACCAGAATACTCTGCATAAACATATTTGAAACTGCCATACGCTTTTTTGAATTCTCGGTCGTAGTTAGTGGACTCTAAGCGACCTTCCTTAACAGCTAAAATCAGGGCGTCGTTATAAGCCCGAAGAGAGTTGATATCAGTGACATTTTGTGCGCCAATAGTACTTTCAAACACACCATTGTAACCAGCATAAAATGACGTGACATCAGACTGAGCGCTATCAATCTGATTTTCACGATAATTTCCTAATTGAACGACAGTTTTACTCTTATAATCTAAAGATGAGTTACCATTAACTTTAAAGATTGAAGAAATAAAAGAAGGATCTGTCTTGCTACCTTTTAAATACGCTAATAATCTGTTGGTATCCTGGTTATACCAGTCGGCAGATGTCGAGCCAATGCTAACATCAAGAGTGCTACCGTTCTGTAGTTCAATCAGGTTTCGGTCTACGTATTGACCATTATCGCCAACGTTCTCTTTTATGCTTAACTTTGTAGAAAGTAAACTTCCACTTCTTAACTGGTTAGTATCAAAAGCCTGGAAGGTGGTTTTGTTGTGAGTAATAGGGTCAATGTAATCCACACCTACTTTGTTCCCCAAAGTGAGTGTATTGCCCAAGTAAGGAGCGCCAGCGCCTTTCAAAATACCACCTGAAAGTGCTTCCGCAAAAGTCATTTCAATAAATCCAGCCTTTCCTGAATCGATACGTTTAAAGCCGTCAGTAGATTTCAATACTGAGTTGCCTGAAATGTATTGGGTGTTACTTCTATCAGTTGAGATGAATTGTTGTAATTCAATATCATCTGCTAATGCAGGTGCACCCATCGCCAGAGCAAGTGCACTTAGAGAAAATAATCCCATTGAACGAATCAAGTGAGAAGCACTTCTTTTGCTACCACAGTTTGACTTGGTTTTACCTAATGTTAATTCAGATGTGACATCGAAACGCCCTAACGTGCTGTTCCATTTAACTCTAAAAATCTTATTCATGACTTTACCTAATTTCTCTAAGACGTAAAAAATCCTGCCTGCGAGAGGCATTCTTTAGTGTGATAATGATTTACTTCGCCAACAGAAGTACGCTAATAAGCAACCAAAACCCTGAGCAAAAAGCGATTAATGCAAGCCAGGTTGTGGCTCTTAAATTAACAGTCGACGAAGGCAGATGTTTTTTTGTGATATTCATTACTACTCCAGATACGGATATCAAAATCATGGCACCGTACGTCTCTACGTCCTCAGCCATGAATACCTGATTATTTTCCCATCCGTCTGAATTAAAAAGAATGAGAAGATCTTACGCGCCCTGTAGGACATGGACTACAAATCCTCAGGAAAGCCCAATTAATGTGCTTGAAAACTAAGGTTATAGGAGTGATAGAAATATTTTGTAGGACATGGACTACAGAAGGTTAATACGCGTTGTTTGTTCTTTATTGCTGGGCTACGATTAATAAAACGTCAAAACTCCAAAGGATTGTCATGGCCAATTTCATCATCATTGATGATCATCCTCTTGCCAGACTAGCTATGCGACATATTCTTGAAAAAGAAGGGCATAGCGTTGTTGCTGAATCAGGTGAAGGAGAGGGTGTTGACCAGCTAGTTAGTCAAAATCGTGTGGATGCACTGATTGTGGATATTGATTTGCCCGGGATGAATGGCATTGAAATGATATCTCTATTACGTAAATCAGGTGTCAAATTACCCGCCATCGTGATGAGTGGGAAAAATGCGGACTATTATTCTGTGGAAAGCATGAAAGCTGGGGCGAATGGCTTTATTAGTAAGAAGAATAATCTTGAAGACCTACTACAGGCTATCAATGCAGTCTTTTCTGGCTACGGTTATTTCCCTTTGCGAATGCATCAAGCCTATGAAACATCTGGACCAGAAAATGATAACGAGAGAATTCAAACGCTATCTAAAAGAGAGTTTGAGGTGTTGAAATATTTATCTGAGGGAAAAGAAATCATTAACATCGCAAATCGTATGAAAATCAGTAACAAAACGGTCAGCACCTATAAAACCAGACTCATGGAAAAGTTGGGTCTAAAAAACCAACGTGACATTCTCGATTTTACTCGCAGGAATCATATTAGTTAATGCTACGCTACCTTTTAATTTCGCTGGTTTTCTCTTGGTTTTTCACCGCGCCAGTCTTTGCTGACGCGGTGAGCTTGAAATACACGTCGCTTAGCAATGATGTCGTTTCAGCACCAAATTTAAATGATGAAGAATGGCGGTGGCTTGGGAGAAAACAGGAAATTAATTTGGGTTTTTATGGACTCGCGCGGCCCCCTCTCGTAAACATTGCTCCTGATGATGAATTGTCGGGATACATCCCTGATCTCTCGTATCTAACCCTGCGAAGCATCGGGGTCAGGATGAATTCGTTTCATTTCACGACTAAATCTGAAGCGATAGACGCACTCAAAAACGGCAGCATCGATTTACTCTTTAAGCCTGCAGGAGAATCATTGGCTGGTGAGTCGGCAATGTACTCAAGCGTTGACGTCCTACCTGCCACTCCGGTCATTATCAGTCGCCTTGCTGACACTAAACGTAAAGGGTCAAAAAATCTCCCATTGACTCTCTCTCCTGTTTATCCCGCACCCATGAATGTACTGATGGGCATGAGCCAAATTGATGACAGCCGAGCATTGCTTCCTGCCCTGGAAGCTTACTACCTGATTCAGCGAAATTTTGCTGATACGCTTGTCATTACTGACGCTTCCAGTGAAGCCCTGCCTGGCTATCAATTCCTGCTCAGAAAAGATGAACTCGTATTCACCAATGTCATAACTCAAGCTTTGGCGCATTTGAACCAGGAGCCAGCCGGTCGCTCTTTGGCTTCACGTCGAGACGAAGATAATGTTGTGCGCTTTTTCACGTCAGCATTGCCACTGACCTCTGCCGAACAAAGATGGCTTAAGCAGCATCCCGAAATCAGCGTAGCCGCATCTTCATTTATCGCTCCTTTTTTCTTACTGGAGTCTGATGGAGAACAACGAGGTGTAATGCCAGACCTGCTGTCACTTATCAGTGTGAAAACCGGGCTTAAATTCAGATTTGAAGAAGAAGATGACAGCCAAAAGCTAAAAACGCTGTTGCAAAATGACAAGATCCTGATGACCGGCCCGTTAGTGTGGAGTGAAACGCGTAGTAAAGAGTTTTTGCTAACCAGACCCTTTATGTACAGCCCTGAAGTACTCATCACACAAAAGGGGTTTGAAGAGAAGGAAATTAAAACTGCAGCGTTAGTACCCGGTCAGGACGCTACAGAGTGGTTTATGAAGCAAAGACCGGATGTAAAAGTTACTTACGTAGGCAATCCTGGTCTGGCAATGCATTGGGTGGCAGAAGGGAAGGTGGATGCAACCATTAATACGTTGTATAGCAGCCGGTATTTTATTGAAGGTCTTTACCCTGGCACCCTTCAGGTCAGCCGTTCATTACCTGTTCCGGATGCTGCAATTACGTTTGCTATAAATCGAAGTGAACCTGAACTCTACGGGGTTATTAATAAAACCATTGCAGCACTCCCCCCCAGTGCTATCTCACGCATAGTATCTCGCTGGCAAAGTATGCCTGCAGCACGATTTGAGACCTGGAATATTTACCAGCGAGAGTTCTACATTGGGGCCATTGCAGCACTTCTTGTTTTGCTCAGTGCAGGTGTGTGGGCCTTCTTTCTTAGTCGTGAGGTCAAACGTACACGCAAAGCGAAAGTGTTACTCAGAGAAGAGATTTTATTCCGTGACAGATTAATTAATGGGCCGCCGAGGCCCGTTTATGTTGTGGATCTCCATGGCACAATCATTCATGCCAATAAAGCCTTTACTGCATTTTTCGCGATTGAGCAGCGTCAGTCATTGGCTTTAAATCTTTATGACACCCGCCACCCCTTATTTCACATATGGACTAAAGTCATTCAGCAGCTTGAAAATGCCGTGCTGATTCATGAAGCCGAATTCGATATTCGTGTAGGAAATACGGAACGTACAGTGAATCACTGGATGACCGCCTATAAAGACAATAACGGTCAGGTGGGGGGTATCATATGTGGCTGGCAGGATGTCACCGATTATTTAAGCATGCAGAAAGAACTATCGCAGGCTCGTACTGATGCCGTGCTGGCGAGCGATACCAAAAGCCGATTTCTTGCCAATATGAGTCACGAAATACGCACTCCATTGAGTGCCATTGTTGGACTACTTGAATTGCAAGTACATGAAGGGCGTAGCGATGCAGAAATGATTCGTGTGGCGCATGCCTCATCACTCAACCTTCTTGAGTTGATTGGTGACGTACTTGATATCTCTCGTATCGAATCAGGCAAAATGACGTTGCAACCGGATTGGTGCCGGATAAGTGCATTGCTTAACCCGTTAACTAACACCTTCAGTGGCTTAGCGCGCCAGAAGGGTCTGCTGTTATCTCTGGAACTCCCAGAAGTCGAATGGGAAATTTTTGTCGATAACCACCGCTTGCGCCAGATTCTCTCTAATCTCATCGGGAACGCAGTGAAGTTTACCGTGCAGGGAAGTGTGCATATCAATGCCAGGCTGAACACCATCGATGGAGAGCATCAACTCGATATTGAAGTTACCGATACCGGGCCGGGAATCGCTTACGAAGCGCAGCAGAAATTATTTTCACCATTCGAACAGGGGGGGCACTCGACGTCCGGCGGAAGTGGATTAGGGCTGGCCATCAGTCGTGAGATTGCTCAATTAATGGGTGGGGATGTCAAGCTGCACAGCATCCTGGGCAAAGGCACCACGCTTAGTGTGTCGATCCCGGTCAATGTCCGAAGCTCCTCACTGGCTGAGGTTTCCGCCTCGAAACGGCCTTTGGAAACCATTAAGCACTTGCACATTCTTATTGTCGACGATCATCCTGCTAATAGGCTGTTGATCACAAGACAGTTGTCTCTGATGGGGCATCGCGTGACAGAAGCCATTGATGGTCAGGAGGGGTTAGCGCATTGGAAAAATGAGCAGCCCGATGTGATTATTACTGACTGCAGTATGCCGGTAATGGATGGTGTTGAGATGTCACAACATATTCGTGAAATGAGCGGAGATGTGGTGATCATTGGGATCACGGCCAATGCGCAGGAGTCAGAGAGACAACGTTGCATTGCTGCGGGGATGAATGATTGCTTATTCAGACCGGTAAGTCTTGAACAACTTGCTAATGCTTTAGAAACACTTACCGATACAGGGCCATCAGATAATGAAACATTGGATTACTGGCTTAACCTTGAAAAAGTCACCGCTTTCCTGCCTGACAGCCCCATGGAAATTAGTCAGTTCATTTCGACGGTGATAACTGAAACACGCCATGACATCAAGCGAGCTAAAGAGGCTGTCAGGATAGATGACTATTCTACTGCCCAACGCTATTTCCATCGAATGGCTGGAACGCTGAGAGTAATTGGTGTCGAGAAAATCACTGATATTTGTGAGTTGCTGGAAGAATTAACAGCAATGCATGAAGAAAAAAGCATTCTGCTGGCGCACCTTTCAACAGCTGAACAAAATTTAGAGAAATTTAACCATGCATTTTTAATATCAGATGCGTACTGCCAATAACCAGGACATTTCATACAAGCAGCTTTTACCCTGTCTGATGTGCATCTCTCTCGTCAACGTGTTTAATACAGGTTTTGATCGAGAAGGATGCTTAAATGTTCAAGTTGACGGTGTTGGACAATGACAAGTGGATTACAGAAGGTATCGCTTATTATTTTGCGGAAAAGCATATTTTAACTTGCATCCCAGAAGAAATAAAATCGAGTAATATCATAAGGCTGGTTGCCGGTTCAGATGTCGTAGTCAGTGAAATTTCCGCTTATGGGAGAGATGTGCAATTTTTCTCAGAGATACTGATGGACATCAGTAATAAATTGCCGGATACACGTTTGATCCTGCTTACTGCTATCGAAGAACCCGCAGTCATCGGTTATATTCATAAATTAATGCCACAAGTTACTATTTTATCCAAACGCAGTGAAATACAAGCATTGGCGGACGTTGTCTTTAACCATAGTGGTGGAGTGGATTTGACAAAAGGGAAAGTGTTCATTGGTCATGAAACAGATTGTTTAACTTCAAGAGAGTTCAGCCTTTTACGCTCTTTCGCCAGCGGACATAGTCTTGTTAATATTGCAAGAACACTTAATGTCAGTGGAAAAACTGTTAGCCATCATCGTAGCAAAATCATCAAGAAACTGAACTGCAGTAATGTGATGGAATTTACTCAACGGCTCATAGATATGGGTTTTTCAATTCAAAACTCCTCAACCCCGACTCAACAACTATAATATTCCCTGATGGTCTGCCCGGTATGGGCACACAGATCATGCTGGATGTTTCCCTTACTCACTATCATCGGTGCTTTTGCAGAAGGATAACCCATGCGTAATTTTCTGGTGGCGTTGTGCATCTCGTTGAGTGTTCTGACCTTCCCGGCTCTGGCGACGGGCACATTGAGTGATGGCTGGGAATGGCTGAAGCAGGATGTCTCGCAAACCTGGGAACAGCCTCAGTATTACGATATCTACCTACCGTTTATCAGCTGGCATGCGCGTTTCGCCTACGACAAAGACAAAACCGACAACTACAACGAATCGCCATGGGGCGGGGGTTTTGGTGTGTCGCGCTACAACGAGGACGGTGACTGGAGCGCGCTGTATGCGATGGCCTTTAAGGATTCGCACAACATGTGGCAGCCGATTATCGGTTACGGCTGGGAGAAAGGCTGGTATCTCGATGAGGCACGCGATGTGCGTTTAGGGTTGGGGCTGACGGCGGGCATCACCGCGCGTGACGATTTCGCCAACTACGTGCCGCTGCCGATTGTTTTGCCGCTGTTCTCCGCAGGCTATAAAAATCTCAACGTTCAGTTCACCTATATTCCGGGTAGCTACAACAACGGCAATGTGCTGTTTGCCTGGTTCCGCTATGGATTCTGACAGGGTGCAGCGTTCACCCACGCTTAAGTGGCTGAAGAGAATCGCCCTGGGCGTGGTTTCTTTGCTGATCATGTTTTTGCTGATTCGCGGCTATCAGTCTGAGCAGGGGGCACCGCTGCATCGCTGGCATACCTGGGCGGCTGACGAAATGACAGTGGATCAAATAGATCACGCCACCTTCGCCGATTATCTGGCGCAGGAAAATGTGATCTTCCAGCAGATGAAACACAACGTCACGGACCAACTGAGTGACGAAGAGAAAACCTCGCTAAACCGCTATTACGCGCAAAGCCCGGTCTATCCGGCAGGATTTGACACCGACTGGAATCGTTCGTTTGTACTGAAACCCATGGATGAAATTAAAGGCGCTGTGGTGCTACTGCACGGCCTAACGGATTCGCCTTACAGCATGCGTTATCTGGCACAGGCCTATCAGCAACAAGGCTATGTTGCGGTAGTACCGAGATTACCCGGCCACGGCACCGCGCCGGGATCGTTAACCAAAGTTGACTGGAAAATGTGGCTGGCCGCGACGCGTCTGGCCGTGCGTGAAGCCACCCGGATAGCGGGAACCCAGGTCCCGTTGCATCTGGTGGGCTACTCCAACGGCGGCGCGCTGGCGATGAAGTATGTGCTTGATAGCCAACAGGATCAGGCGCTGCGTAAACCACAACAGGTGGTGTTGTTGTCACCGATGATTGGCGTGACGGCATACGCCCGTTTTGCGGGGTTAGCGGGATGGCCAGCGGTGTTCCCGGTGTTTGCTAAAGCGGCGTGGCTGAATATCGTGCCGGAATACAACCCGTTTAAATACAATTCATTCCCGGTACGAGCGGCGCGTCAGTCCTGGCTGTTAACCCAGGCGTTGCAGGAACAGATTGTGCAACTCGCCCGCGATGGCGAAATACGTGGCTTACCCCCGCTGATGACGTTCCAGTCGATCCTCGATTCCACTGTCAGTACCCGCGCGGTGGTGAATGCGCTGTACCGTTACCTGCCGGACAACGGCAGTCAGTTAGTGATTTTCGATATCAACCAGGCGGCCAACTTACGCGCGCTGTTCCGGCCTGCACTGTATTCAGCGGTCAACGACTTACTGCCTGCCGCGCCGCGTCATTACGCCACAACGGTGATCACTAACGCGTCGCCCACCACTTATGACGTGGTCGCCCGCATCACGCCCGCCGATCAAACCAACGAAGTGACGCGTCCGCTGCATCTGGCGTGGCCGCAGGATATGTATTCCTTGTCGCATATCGCTGTCCCATTCCCTCTCACCGATTCGCTGTATGGCCGCGAACCCACCGAGAAAAATCGTTATGGCATCAGCCTCGGCATCATCTCACTGCGCGGAGAAACCGCCAGCCTCACCGTGGGACTCGACACCTTGATGCGTAATACCTCCAATCCGTTTTTCACTTATATGATGGCGCAAATAAATGCACGAATTGCCTGCGGTCAGCAGCCGGATCTGCAGCAGTGCCTTAAAGAGTGATGACTTTTTTCAGCAGCCCGTTGGCAAGAATCAGTCGGGCCAGCAACACCGAGAGCACAAAGGTCAGCACAATCAGCGTGAGTTTAGTGGCCAGCGAGTTAATCGGGATCAACGCGGTGACGATGTGAAACACCGAGTAATGCATGATGTACACCCCGGTCATGGTTTTACTCACGGTGGCCAGCAGCGTCTCTTTGAGGGCGACATGGCGGCGGAAACGCACGCCGCTGGCGGCTAATACCAGTGCGACCACCAACAGGTAAATTTGTGAACCGGTAAGGAGGAAGGCATTGCGGTCGGCTTTAAACAACGCGAAGAAGAAGTGCTGCTCGTACAACCAGGTGAACAGATAGATAAAGGGCAGGGCGCAGGTGGCGACGAGGGCGACTCTTCTCCGATTCAGCCAGTCGGCAATCACTGGTTCACACAATAGTTGGCCGGTGAGGTAAAACAGCAGCCAGGTCCAGATACGGTATTGCGGCGCGAGGCTAAATACTCGCACCTCGGGATAGAGCACTGAGAGCAAATCGTAACCATAGGAAAACAACAACAGGGCACCGACCAGCGCGCAAAACGTCAGGCGATGCAGGCTAAGCCAGCTGAGCAGCGGATTAAAGCTGTAGATCACGATAAACGAGAACACAAACCACGGCTGAATCAGGTAACCGCGCTGATAAGGTTCCCACAGATAGTAAATCGTCATCCAGAAGAGGAAGACGATCACCACATTGCGGATCTTGTTGAGCTGCCAGCGTAAATCCTGCTCGGCGTGGCTATCCATAATGCCCGCCACCACAAAAAACAGTGGGGTGGCAATGGTGGAGATAAATGTCAGGAACGCCAGAATCCAGTGGTAATCATAATCGTAGCGATCCCAGGTGTTATACAGCGTAAAAAAGGTCACTGCCGCCATGCAGCCGAGTGTCTTAATGACATTCAGCCCGGTGGCGTTCATGCTGACGTCGCTTTCTCAGCGCGGTGGAAGCAGGCATAAATCACCGGCAGAACCAGTAGCGTCAGTATCGTTGCGAAGCCCAGCCCAAACATAATCACCACCGCCATGCTCTGGAAAAACACATCGCGTAGCAGCGGTGCCAGGCCTAACACCGTGGTGAACGCGGTCAGCAGGATGGGGCGCAAGCGCGACGTGGCGGCATACAGAATCGCGTCATGCTGCGCTTTGCCCTGCTTCTGTTGCTCAATCTCTTCCACCAGCACAATGCCGTTACGGATCAGCATGCCGCTCAGGCTCAGCAAGCCAATCAGCGCCATAAAGCCAAACGGTATGCCGGTGAGTAAAAAGCCAGGCGTCACGCCGATCAACGCCAAAGGCACTGTCAGCCAGATCGCCACCGCATTTTTCAGTGAGCTAAACATCAGCACGGTAATCACAAACATTACCAGATAGCCCAACGGCAACGTGGTGAACACGCCTTGCTGCGCTTCGCTGGAGTTTTCGGCATCGCCGCCCCATTCAATGCTGTAGCCGTGCGGCAGTGTGAGCTGATCAATTTGCGGTCGCACGCGAGACAGAATATCACCGGAGGTATCGCTGCTGAGCGGGCTGGGATCGGTCATCACCGTCAGCACGCGACTGCGATCGCGCCGCAGAATTAATGGATCTTCCCATTCAAGATTAAAGCCACTCACTACATTACTCAGCGGAATGTAATGCTGCTGGCTTTGGCTCCACACCAGCACATTGTTCAGATGATTGGCATCCTGGCGTTCGCTGGCGGGCGGACGCACCACCACTGGCAGTAAATCTGCAGCTTCACGGTATAAACCCACGCGGCTGCCGGTGAAATTCATTTGCAGTGCGTTATCGATTTCCTGTTTATCCACACCCAGCTCGCGGCCCAGCGCCGGATTAAACTGTGGACGGATGACCTTGCTGCGGTTTTGCCAGTCATTGCGTACGCTGTCGGTGGCGGGGTCTTGCGCGAGGATATCACCCACTTCGCTGGCAATCAGTCGCATGCGGTCGGGATCGGGACCTTTAATGCGCACCTCAATGGCGCTGCCGCCGGAAGGGCCAAACATCACCCGTTTGGTGCTTGCATTGACCTGCGGATACTGGCGGGCGATATAGTCATCCACGCGGCGTGACAGCGCGGCGATGTTACGCTGATCGTCCATGCGCACCATGATTTGCGCATAGTTGCTGTACTGGCGCTGTCCATTGTAAGTGAGGATAAAGCGCATGCTGCCCTGGCCGACGGTGGTGACCGTAGACACCACGCCTTGCTGCCCGGTGATCGACTTTTCAATATCGCTGGCCATTTGCTCGGTGGCCTTGATGTCCGTGCCGTAAGGCAGCCACAAATCGACAAAAAAAATCGGCGTATTGGACGAGGGGAAGAAGTTTTGCCGCACGCCACCAAAACCCCAGATCGCCAGTGCCAGCAGGACGGCCATCACTGAAAGCGTGAGGGTTTTCTGCTGTAGCAGCGCGTTGAGCGTGCGTTGGTAGATCCGGTAGAAACCGCCATCGTACGGCGAGGCTTCAGCGGCGAGCGTTGCCGCGCTGTTCTTTTTAAACAGCCACCATTTGATTAACACCGGCGTGATGGTGAGCGCCGAGAACCAACTCAACATCAGCGAAATCAGCAACACCTGGAACAGCGATTTGCAGTACTCACCGGTGGAATCCTGCGACAACCCAATCGGCGCAAACGCCAGTATCGCGATAATCGTGGCCCCTAACAGCGGGAAGGCCGAACGCCGGATAACAAAGTTGATCGCCGAGGTGCGCGATGAGCCTTGTTGTTGACGTGCAATCAATACCCCTTCGACGATCACAATCGCGTTATCCACCAGCATACTGAGGGCGATAATCAGCGCTCCCAGTGAAATACGCTGTAGCTCAATGCCCCACAAATACATAATTAGCAGGGTGCCCAGCACGTTCAGCGCCAGCGAGAGCGCAATAATGATGCCGCTGCGTACGCCCATAAAGATCAGCAGAACGCCCACCACAATCGCCAGCGCCATCAGGAAGTTGGTGATAAAGCCGTTGACGGAGTGCGCCACTTCCGCAGCCTGATCGTAAAAGGTGTTGATCTGAATACCGGCCGGTTTTTCTGCCGACATCTGCTGCAGTTTGGCTTCCAGTGCACGCCCCACATCAATCACGTTGACGCCAGGGATAAAGGAGACGCCCATGGTGACGGCCGGGCGTCCGTTGGCATGATAGATGCTGGAAGGGGATTCGCTCAACCCGCGAGACAGCGTGGCGATGTCGCGCAAGCGGGTGGTGGCAGTGTCGCCAACGGGGCTGATAAGCAGATCGCTCAGCTCATCGATATTTTCAAATTCCCCGGTGGGGTGCAGACGAATCGATTCGGAGCCGGATTTGATCTCTCCCGCGCTGGAAACCACGTTAAGGCGGCTCAGTGCGGCGGAGAGTTGCGCAGGGGTAATCCCACGCGCGGCCATTTTGGTCAGCGAAACATCAACGTTGATTTGCTGCGGGATGGCGCCGCCAATCGCCACCTTGCCCACGCCAGGCACCAGCACCAGTTCCCGCCGCAGCTGTTCGGCATATTGCACTAATTCAGGATTGCTGAAGTTGTCACCGGAAATGGCGAAGAAAAAGCCGAACACGTCGCCAAAATCATCGTTAACGAAAGGCGCCGCCACGCCGGGCGGGAAGAAGCGTGACGCATCACCGACGCGCCGCCGCAGCTCATCCCAGATTTGTGGCAGTTCGTTAGAGTGATAGCGCGACGCAATATTCACCGTAATTTGCGACAGGCCGTTGGAGGAGATAGAGCTGACGCTGTCCAGATAAGGCAACTGCTGCAGGGCATTTTCCAGCGGCAGCGTCACCTCTTCTTCCACCTGCTGCGCAGATGCGCCAGGGTATTGTGTGACTACCACGGCGGTTTTAATGGTAAAAGCGGGGTCTTCCAGGCGACCAATATTCAGCAGGGCAAAAATACCGCCCAGCCCTAACAGCAATATCGCCAGCCAGACGCGAATCGGGTTATCAATAAACTGTTTGGAGATGTCCATTACAGCCCTCGCTCACGCGTCCAGATGCGTACCGGCTGTTGCGCATGTAACTCATTGACGCCTGCTGCGACCACGCGTTCACCGGCTTTCAGTCCATCGATGATCACCACGCCCTGGTTTGTGACTTCGCCGACAGTGACCTTACGATCTTCCAGCTTCAGCTGATCGCCGCTGCCCTGCACCACCCAGACATGAGGCTCGTTGCGCTGGTGGCTGTCGGGGTTAAACACCGCTTCTACCGGCACAACCAGCGCTGCATGATTAACATTGGCGGGAAGATTGGCCAGATTGATGGTAACAGTTCCACTGACACCCCCCACAGCCGGAAAATCGGCAGGGCGCGGCATGGTTAAGATCACCTGCCAGGTCAGTGTGTTGCTGCTACTGCTGCCGGTGTGCTCTTTGTATTCAGCCTGAAATTCGCGATCTGGCAGCGTGTTAATGCGCACCACCGGGCGGTACGTCATGTTGCGGATATCCAGGGCGGTGAACAGGTTTTCCGGCACGTTAAACACCACATCAAGCAGGTCGGTGCGCGTTAACGTGGCGATGGTCTGGCCCGCCGCAATCACCTGATGATTACGCACATTGACCGTCGCCGCGGTGCCGCTAAAAGGCGCGGTTAAGGTCATCTGGCTTAACTCTTCACGGGCAATTTGCAAGGCCGCGTTGGCGGCATCGCGGTTCGCGCGCTGCACGTCCATTTCAGCCTGTGAGATTGCCTGACGACCAGATAGCGTCTGGAAACGCGCGAACTGTCGCTGAGCGAGGGTGGCGGCGGTCTGGCGTTCGTTAACGCGCTGCTGCGCCTCACGTGCCACCAGTCTGGCGATCACTTGTCCCTGCGTCACATTGTTGCCCTGGCGAATCTCCAGGGCGTCGATTTGCCCACCCCGTTTAAAGGAGAGGTCTGTGGAATCACCCGATTCAATGCGTGCGGGGAAGATGCGTTGCTGAGCCTCACCGGAAGCCACTACCTCAACCACTTTCACCATGCGCGGCAAAGGAGTAACTTCCGTTTTTTTTTGATCGCAACCTGTTGTTATCAATATAACAATGGCGATCAGCGGAAAATAACGCGTCACGAGTTTGTCCTCAATCAGCAATATTGAATTAATTATTGGCGTTATTATTAGCGAGGTTCTTATTCGCCGAGCATTGAAACGACGGCGTAGGTAAATAACCCCACGGCAGAACAGGTTACAATAGCGATAACCACATAAAGACTCAGGCGCAGCAGACTGTAGTCCGGCATCGTTACCTCCATTAACAGTGGGCGAAATAGAGTCATCTCACTGCGGACGGATAGGAGTGACGGTTAAGGTTTATTTGTTAAGCATGAGCATAGCTGTGGATATCCAAAAATGTAAAGTTTGATAAACGCAATAACTTTATCGCAACTCATGGAATTTAAGTCTGATTTGTTTGATTTAAACAGAACTTTAAACCACGTTAACAACATAAACGCAAAGTGTGGCTTTTCTCGCCATTTCATTAACATAGTGGCGGGTTAATTTATTTTCGTTAAAAACGGCTTATTTATCTTTGGTTTAAAATTACGCTAAAAATTGTTTTTTGATTACGGATGACTTTCCTTATAAAAGCAGAGTGAGTTGAATAGCCTGTGCTACGTTTATAACGTTCATTTCTCTTGTCAAAAGTTTGTCGTATAGATTATTTCCCTGCTCAATTTCGTTGAGCAGCCATTAATGACATGTCTTTCAGTTATAAACGGGACTCACCTCAGGCAGTGCGTGGATGTTTGTCTTTGTATTTGAAGTGGATCTGTTAATAACGCGATGTCACCGCCTTGATTTCCGAAACAGGATTTGAGGAGAAAGCGATGAATACTGCTAAATCGGAAAGGTCGTACTATCAGCTTTCTGTCGATGAAACCTTGAGCCAGACAGAGAGTTCACTCGAAGGTATCTCGGGTAGTGAAGCAACAGCACGCTTACAACAGTACGGTGAAAATGCCCTGCCACAAAAACCGGGCAAGCCAGCATGGCTGCGCTTCCTCGCCCATTTTAACGATGTGCTGATTTACGTGTTACTCGCTGCCGCGCTGCTGACGGCAGTGATGGGCCATTGGGTCGATACACTGGTCATTCTCGGTGTGGCAGTGGTCAACGCGTTGATTGGTCATATCCAGGAGAGTAACGCGGAAAAATCCCTGCAAAGCATACGCAATATGCTCTCCAGTGAAACGGTGGTGATCCGCGCGGGTAACCATGAAACCCTGCCGACCACCGCGCTGGTGCCGGGTGATGTGGTGGTGATCCGCGCCGGGGATCGTATTCCTGCCGACCTACGCGTGATCGAAGCCCACAATCTGCGCGTCGAAGAGGCGATACTCACCGGGGAATCCACGGTGGTGGAGAAAACCACCGATGCGCTTGCGGGCGAACTCCCGTTAGGCGACCGCACCAATTTACTGTTTTCGGGAACAACGGTCAGCTCTGGTGGTGGTAAAGGGCTGGTCGTCGCGACGGGCGGAGAGACCGAGTTGGGGCACATCAATCAGATGATGTCCGATATCGAAAAACACCGCACGCCGCTGCTGGTGCAAATGGACAAGCTGGGTAAAGCCATCTTCCTGATTATTCTCGCGATGATGGCGGCATTATTTGTCTTCAGCCTGCTGTTCCGCGATATGCCGGTCTCTGAACTGATGCTGTCATTGATCAGTCTGGCGGTGGCGTCTGTTCCTGAAGGCTTACCCGCCATTATCTCCATCATTCTCTCCCTTGGCGTGCAGACTATGGCGAAGCAGCAGGCCATCATTCGCAAGCTGCCGACGGTGGAAACGCTGGGTGCAATGACGGTGATCTGCTCGGATAAAACCGGCACGCTGACCATGAATGAGATGACGGTCAAAGCGGTGATTACCGCCGACCATATCTATCGGGTAGACGGTGACAGCTATGAACCGGTTGGCGCCATTCATAAAGCGGATGACGCCATACCGATTACCGTCACGGGTGGGTCCTTGCTGGAGCAGTATTTACGTACCATCGATCTGTGTAATGACAGCCAGCTGATTAAGGATGAGAGCGGTTTCTGGAAAATCACCGGGGGCCCGACAGAAGGTGCGCTCAAGGTTTTGGCCGCCAAAGGGCAGTTGCCGGTGGTCACCACCGAGTTACGCAGTAAAATTCCGTTTGATTCGCAATACAAATATATGTCGACGTTGTACCGCATTGGTGACGAAGAGCGCGTGCTGATCACCGGCGCGCCGGATGTGCTGTTCCGGCTTTGTCAGCAGCAGCAAACCGAGCACGGCCTGCAACCGCTCGATATCAGCTGGTGGGAAGGCAAGATTGAAGAGTATGCGCGCGAAGGCTTGCGCATGGTGGCGGCAGCCTGGAAACCGGCGTTACCGGGACAAACTGAACTCACCCATCAGGATCTGCAACAGGGCGTGATTCTGCTCGGCATTGCCGGAATGATGGACCCGCCGCGCCCTGAAGCCATCACCGCGATTCGTGACTGCCTTCAGGCTGGCATACGCGTCAAAATGATCACCGGAGACCACCCGCAAACCGCGATGAGCATTGGTCAGATGCTGGGGATTGGCAATGCGGGCTCTGCTATCACCGGGCGTGAACTGGAAGTGATGGACGATCACCAGTTGAGTGATGCCGCGCAGGCCTACGACATCTTTGCCCGCACCAGTCCGGAGGATAAATTCCGTCTGGTTCAGGCGTTGCAGAGTAAGCATGAGGTAGTCGGTATGACCGGGGACGGCGTGAACGATGCGCCCGCCCTGAAGCGCGCCGATGTCGGTATCGCGATGGGCATTAAAGGCACCGAAGTGACCAAGGAAGCCGCCGATATGGTGCTCACGGATGATAACTTCGCCACCATTGCCAGCGCAGTAAGGGAAGGGCGCCGGGTTTATGACAACCTGAAAAAAACCATCCTGTTTATTATGCCCACCAACCTCGCACAGGGGTTGTTGATCATCATCGCCCTGCTGGCGGGGAATCTCATTCCGCTCACGCCGGTACTGATTCTGTGGATGAACATGGCGACGTCGGCCACGCTGTCGTTTGGTCTGGCATTTGAGGAGGGTGAGAAAAACATCATGCGCCGACCGCCGCGCGATCCCAAGCTGCATGTGATGGATGGATTCGCTATCTGGCGCGTGGTATTTGTCGGTTCAATGATTGCGATAAGTGCGTTTGTGCTGGAAGCCTGGCTGCAGCCGCGTGGCTATTCTCCGGAGTTTATCCGCACCGTGCTGTTACAGACGCTGGTTACCGCGCAGTGGTTCTATATGCTCAACTGCCGTGTGTCGGACGGCTTCTCACTGAGCAAAGGGCTGCTGATGAACAAAGGGATCTGGATCGTCAGCGCGGTGCTGCTGGTGCTGCAACTGCTGATCATCTACGCGCCATTTATGCAGCTGCTATTCGGTACCACTGGACTGCCATTCCGTTATTGGGTCATTACCTTCATCATCGGTTTCGTGATGTTCCTGATTGTTGAAGTCGAGAAACCACTTACCCGGCGATTCAGAACGGCTTAACCTGGTTGAAGCCCGCTGGCCAATGTTAGCGGGCTTAACTGACCTCACTTGACACTTCAGCGCGCAACATCCTAGACTGCGACCTGTTCCAGGGGGTGCCCGGTTAGCGGGCTGAGATTCTACCCGCCAGCGTTTTCGCGTTGGCAACGTGGTGACCCTACGAACCTGATCCGGCTAATACCGGCGTAGGGAGCGGAACACAGGGCGACACTGCGTCCTGATCCCATCTTTGTGCTTGTAGCGGACAGACTCTACTCATCAGGCCCGGCCTGAGAAATTTCGCGCAATCGCAACTGGTGGACTCGCCCATGACTGAAGCTGCTTTGATCGACGCTTTGCTCACCTTTCTTCAGCGTCAGGATACAACCGACGACGACTTTAACCGCATGGCGCTTGCCGTCTTCGCGTACCAATTTGAACACAACCTCCCTTATCGCCGCTTCGCCATGCAGCGCGGTCGCACACCGTTTACGGTGAAAAACTGGCGTGCCATCCCGGCAATTCCCATTACCGCGTTTAAGGATCTGACGCTGAGCTGCCATGCCACAGATGACGTCGAAGCGGTATTTATGACCAGCGGAACCACCGGCACGGTGAAAGGTCGCAGCTATCATCCGACGCTTGATGTCTGGAAATGCTCGATGATGCAGAATTTCAGCCAGCGCTTTATGGCGGGCGAAGAGCGGATTCGCATGGGCATTTTGTTCCCTGATAATCGGGCGCTGCCCAACTCTTCGCTGGCCCATTACCTGACATTAGCGGTGGAAAAATTTGGCACCGCCGAGAGCGAAGTGCTGCTGGATGACCGCGGTATCGCGATAGATCGCCTGTTTGCTGCGTTGGAGCAGGCTGAAGCAAAGGGCGAACCTTATGCGCTGCTGGGCGCGAGCTACAGCTTTGTCCATCTGCTCGACGAACTGCAGCGCCAGGGGCGACATTTTGCATTACCCGCTGGCAGCCGAATATTGGATACCGGCGGGTTTAAGGGGCAATCCCGTGAGATTGAGGCCGAGCAGTTTTACGCCGAGCTGAGTGCGGCGTTGGGCGTACCGCGCACGCACTGCATCAACATGTACGGCATGACCGAACTGAGCAGCCAGTTTTATGACGATGGCAACGTTGCCTGTCCCTCGGTGAAATCCGGCCCGCACTGGATCCGCACCCGCGTGGTCAATCCGCTGACGGGGGAAGAGGTGCCGGAAGGTGAGATGGGCGTGCTGGTGCACCATGATCTTGCCCACTTCAATTCAGTTTCTGCCTTACTGACGGAAGATGCTGGCCGCGCGGTCACTGGCGGCTTCCATCTGCTGGGCCGGGTCACCGGAGCGGATGCGAAGGGCTGTTCGCTGGCGATGGAAGAGTTCCTGGCTGCTGCGCAGGGTGTGGTGTGAAAGAGGTCGCGGGTTATCTACCGGGATGTTTATCACCTGAAGGGGTGCAGTGGCGCACGCTGAGTTTTAGCCATCACGGCCAGCATCTGGATGTCGACGTGCCCGATCTGAATCCGGCACAAATTACACTTCTCAGCGCACATCTGCGCGATCACGCTCGCGCTTATCTCAAAACGCTGAGCGTGGCGAAGATCGTCGCAATTATTGATGAGGCCATTGCGCGTTTGCTGGATCGAAACCATCCACTGCGCCGCAAGGCCGAAATACTGCTGCCGATTATCACCGGTTATGACGCTGAGATGATTCGCCTTGGGCTTACCGGATACCTTAAAACTTTTCGACAGCCGCAGCTCAAGCGCTTTTTAACCGAGGACTTTAACGAACCGCAGCTGCTGGATGATTTTCAGCCGCGACCTAATGGCGGCTTCGCACGGGCATTTGGCCCAGATCTGCTCATGCATATCTGGGCAGGAAATGTGCCAGGTCTACCGCTGTGGAGTCTGATTTGTGGATTGCTGGTGAAAGCGGGCAGCGTGGGCAAACTGCCTGGTGCCGAACCGCTGATGGCGGGCTGGTTCGCGCAACTGCTGGCTGAAATCGATCCCCAACTTGGCGAATGCCTGGCGGTAGTGTGGTGGAAAGGCGGCGAAGCCGAAGCAGAAAAACACTGGTTAACACAGCCTGACGTGGTGATGGCTTACGGTGGTAATGCCGCGCTGGCTGCCCTCAAACAGCAGCTGCCGGTCACCACGCGTTTTCTGCCGCACGGCCATAAAATCAGCGTGGGGCTGGTGGCGCGTTCGGCGCTGGATACAAGGCAGGGCGTCAATCTGGCGCAGCGCGCGGCCTATGACGTCATGCGCTATGACCAGGCGGGATGTTACTCACCGCAAATGCTGTTTGTCGAACGCGGCGGGCGCATCGCGCCGCAGGAATTCGCGGAGTATATCGCCCATGAACTGCGTGCGCTGGCGCGCAAATATCCACGTCGCGCGCTCTCTTCGGCTGAAATGAACAGCGTGGCGGCCTGGCGCAGCCGTGAAGAGATTCGCGCGTTGCAGGACGATCGCATCCTGTTCGGCGAGCCAACGGACAGCTGGTCGGTGGTGGTAGTTGATGGCCCCGAAGCTCTGATGCCGTCGGCACTCGGGCGCACGCTTAAAGTGGTGGTCGTTTATGAGATTGATGATGCGATTGCATTGATTTCGCAGCAGAAAATTTATCTGCAAACGGCAGCGGTGGCGGCCACTCCGCGAGAGCTGTTTGGTCTCGCTGCGCGGCTAGGGCAAGCCGGTATCACCCGCATTACCGCCTTTGGCAGCATGACATCGCCTGCCGCCGGATGGCATCACGATGGCCGCTTCAGCCTGCTGGATCTGGTCACCTTTACGGAAATAGAGGCATCTGCTGAAACTGCCGCTGAGCGCTTCGCGCCCTATGCGGATTGAATCCACGTTTTTACAGGAGGTAAACGATGAAATTTGCTGATCAAACGATTCTGGTGACGGGTGCGAGTCGGGGTATTGGTGCAGCTATCGCGCAGGCTTTCGCCGCTGAGGGTGCGCTGGTGGTGGTGAACTACCTGCGCAGTGAAGCTGCCGCGATGGAAGTGGTAAAAAGCTGTGAAGCACTGGGCGGTTCGGCCATCGCCATTCGAGCCGATGTCACCTCAGCAGAGCAGGTAGCGGCAATGATGGAGCAGATCGCTAACACCATGGGTCGTCTGGATGCGGTGGTGAACAATGCTTTCGCGCCTTATGTTTTCGATACCGACAATCGACAGCGATTTTGGGAAACGTCATGGCAGGGCTACCAGAGCCAGTTTGACGGTGCCGTCGGCGCGGCCTACAACGTCTGCCAGGCCGCGTTGCCGCTGATGCGCTCACGCACACGCGGCAGCATTATCAATCTTTCCAGCGATCTGGTGGCGCGTCCGTCTGTTCCTTACCACGATTACGTCACGGCGAAATCCGCATTAGTAGGCTTTAGCCGTTCACTCGCCGCTGAACTGGGGCCGCTGGGGATTCGCGTGAACTGTGTTGCGCCGGGTCTGGTCTATCCCACGGATGCCAGCAGTGCGACGCGAGAAGACGTGCGCGATTTTATCACCGCACAAACGCCGCTGCGCCGAATTGCCGAGCCAGTGGATGTGGCCGGTCCGGTGATGTTTTTAGCGTCAGAATGGAGCGAGTTTGTCACCGGGCAAACGCTGTACGTGGATGGTGGGTTGGTGATGGGATGACGGGGGCCAAACGTTGATATTGTTGGAAGCTCGATGGGTTAGCGTTAGTCTGATCGCTGATTTATCAATTTGCTAACGCCGCTTAACATAAACAGGGAGGTTTAATGAATACCGCAACTATCCGCGCCGTCATCGGTGGAACGCTTTTAATGGCGTCGAGCTTAGTATTGGCGTCTGCCGCACAGCCATTGCCTGTGCCTTCAGAATATCCGAACTCACAGCGAATCTCTGTAGAGAGGCAAGGGGCGGGAACGGATGTCATACTGATTCCGGGGCTAGCGTCATCGCGCGACGTTTGGGCCGATTTATCCGCAAAATTACGCAAGAACCATCGCATTCATCTTATCGAGCTTGCAGGCTTTGCGAGTACGCCTGCCATTGCCAACCCGGACGGAAAAATAATGGCTCCGGCAGTTGACGCCATCGCTGCATATATTCACGGCCAGCACATCAAGGGTCCGACGATCATTGGCCATTCCCTTGGGGGAGAAATGGCATTGATGCTGGCTGCTCGTCATCCTGACCTGGTGGGGCGCGTGATGGTCGTTGATGCGTTGCCGTTCTATTCATTGATGTTCAATCCAGCGGCGACCAGCGAAACGGTCGCTCCGCAGGCCACTGCTACGCGAAATTTAATTTTGGGGCAGTCGCCGGAGCAATTCGCCGAGTTTCAGAAGGTATCCATCGCCCGTTTAGCGAAGACCGAGGCGGTGAGGCCAGCACTGGTGGCGGCAGGAATTTATTCCGATCGTAAAACCATTGCCGATGCCGTGTATGAAGTGATGATCACCGATTTGCGTCCCGAACTTGGCAGCATTAAAGCGCCGATTGAGGTCGTATATGCGTATGACACGCTATTCGGCGTACCTGCAGTCAGCGTGGATGCGATGTACCGTCGAGCCTATGCTTCTGCACCCAATATCCACTTCGCACGGATCGATGACAGTTTTCACTTTGTCATGCTTGATCAGCCTGAGCGGTTTTCCAGCGTGGTTGAGTCGTTTTTGGATGGCGATGCTAGCCAGATGCAGTCGCAAACTGAATGAGATTTGGGGAGGAACGGCCGGAATGGACCGTTGCTTCGGTGCATTAGAGTGTATGGCGCAGATATTGCGCGGGATGCATGTCTGATGTGAAGGAGATGTGGGGATGAGACGGTATGGTCCGCTTTGAGCGAGGAGTGGACGCCTGCATCAAGTAAAAAGGTGCCCGTTAATCTTAAGTGAATAGATTACTTAACCCGCTTCCCCGTTTCGTCAGTAACCTGTTCACCATCCTCTTTCGTAAATGCTCCTTGCTGAGGCTCCTGCAGTATATCCAGTACGACTTCGGAAGGTCTGCACAGGCGGGTTCCAAAGGGTGTCACGACGATGGGACGGTTAATTAAAATGGGGTGTTCTAGCATAAAACCAATCAGTTGCTCATCGCTGAATGTCTCTTCTGAAAGTCCTAATTGCTCGTAAGGCTCCGCGTTTTTACGCAACAGAGCACGGACTGTGATCCCCATATCTGCAATAAGTTTAACCAGCTCATCATGAGCCGGGGGTGTTTCAAGGTAATAAAATATGGTGGGCTCATTGCCACTGTTGCGGATCATCTCCAGCGTATTACGTGACGTACCACAGTCCGGGTTGTGATAGATGATTATGTTGCTCATATTAGTATCTCATTACAAAGTGACAGAGAGCCGCAGCGCCAGCGCGGCCAGTGTGACAAACAGCACAGGCAGGGTCATGATGATACCCGTGCGGAAGTAATACCCCCAGCTGATGGTCATATTTTTCTGCGACAGGACATGCAGCCACAACAGGGTCGCCAGGCTGCCTATTGGCGTGATTTTGGGGCCTAAATCGCAGCCAATCACGTTGGCGTAAATCATCGCTTCCTTGATGACGCCGGACGCCGTGCTTCCGTCAATCGACAGTGCTCCAACAAGAACGGTTGGCATATTGTTCATGACTGATGACAGGAATGCAGTCAGGAAACCCGTGCCAAACGTTGCCGCCAGCAGTCCCTTATCTGCCAGTATATTCAGAACCCCGGAAAGGTACTCCGTTAAGCCAGCATTGCGCAGGCCGAAGACCACCAGGTACATACCCAGTGAGAACACAACGATCTGCCACGGCGCACCGCGCAGCACTTTTCCGATATTAATGGCATGACCCTTTTTCGCAACGGCGAACAGCACTGCAGCGCCGACGGCTGCAATAGCGCTGACGGGGATCCCCAGAGGCTCAAGCACAAAGAACCCGGCAAGCAACAGAACCAGAACAACCCAACCGGCTTTGAAGGTTGCGGGATCTTTAATCGCACTGGCAGGTGCTTTCAGTAGAGTGACGTTGTAGGTTGCAGGAATATCCCGGCGGAAAAACAGATGCAGCATACCCAGAGTGGCGGCGATGGCAGCAATATCAACGGGAAGCATGACGGATGCGTATTCCGTAAAGCCAAGCCGGAATAAGTCGGCAGAGACGATGTTCACCAGGTTCGACACGATAAGCGGCAGGCTGGCGGTATCGGCAATAAACCCGGCGGCCATAACAAAGGCCAGCGTAGTCTGTTTGCTGAACCCCAGCGCGAGCAACATGGCGATGACGATGGGGGTCAGGATAAGCGCAGCGCCATCGTTAGCAAACAGTGCCGCTACAGCTGCACCCAACAGGACAATCCAGGTAAACAACAGACGACCACGTCCGTTGCCCCAACGGGAGACATGCAGCGCAGCCCATTCGAAAAAACCCGACTCATCGAGCAGCAGGCTGATGATAATTACCGCGATAAAGGTCGCGGTTGCATTCCAGACGATATTCCAGACCACCGGAATGTCACCCATATGGATAACCCCAAATAACAAGGCCAGCACAGCACCAATGCTGGCGCTCCAGCCAATACTGAGTCCCCCGGGTTGCCAGATAACCAGGATCAATGTCAGTAAAAATATACTCCCTGCCAGTAACATTTCCGACTCCATCACATATGATTAAAAGAATGTGTTCAATTCATCTCAGCAGGATGATGCCGCTGATTTCACCAGCCACTGACGAACGTCTTCCCGCAGGCACTGCCAGGATGTCGTGATGGTTTCTGCTGCCCATGCGGGCATATGTGGAGAAAGTCGGTAATGGATCCATTTCCCTTCCCGACGGTCCAGAACGAGTTCAGCCTCCCGCAGAATTGCCATATGCCTGGAAACTTTGGGCTGCGACTCGGAGGTGGCCCCGCAAAGGTCACACACGCACATCTCGCCCGATTCCCTGAGAAGCATCACGATAGCCAGACGGGTTTCGTCTGACAGAATTTTGAAAAGCTGAACAGGTTGTAGCATTTTCTCTTCCGGTAAATTTAGAATACACATATGATAAATCATATGTATTTGTTTGAACATTATCGATTTTAGAGAGGAAGAAAAAATGGATCAGTTTCCAGCCCTGAATGCTGAGTGTTTCGACAGGCAGATCGCTGAGCGGCTTCAGCATCCGACACCACCACGTATTCTGAGTCTGTATGGGTCAGTACGTGAACGTTCATTCAGCCGTTTTGCTGCCGAGGAAGCGGGTCGATTGCTTATTGCTATGGGTGCAGAGATCAAAACGTTTAACCCGTCCGGCTTGCCTCTGCCTGATGATGCACCAGAAACTCACCCTAAAGTGACGGAGCTACGTGAACTGGTGAGATGGTGTGATGGCATGGTCTGGAGTTCTCCGGAGCGTCACGGGGCGATGAGCGCAATAATGAAGGCGCAAATTGACTGGATCCCTTTGTCGGAGGGCGCTGTTCGTCCTTCCCAGGGAAAAACGCTGGCGGTCATGCAGGTATGTGGCGGTTCTCAGTCCTTCAATGCCGTCAATCAGATGCGCATTCTGGGACGCTGGATGCGCATGTTCACCATCCCGAATCAGTCCTCCGTGGCGAAAGCCTGGCAGGAATTTGATGAAAACGGGCGAATGAAACCATCATCCTGGTATGACCGCATTGTGGATGTGGCAGAAGAGCTGTTCAAAATCACGCTGCTGCTGAAAGGTCATACGGAGTACCTTGCCGATCGTTACAGCGAACGCAAGGAAAGCCACCAGGAACTGTCAGCCCGCGTCAATCAGGTGAAAATATAGAGTTCCTTGTATTGTAAACCCATCCTGAGTGAACTCAATAACGTCCGCTTTTGGCTGTGAGTTCAATGGCTCGATGCAACGCTATCCTTAATCAAGGGGAGACGTTGCCATGAAACGAAGAACTCGGATTAACTACACGCCAGAGCAGAAGGCGATTATCTGGGACAGATATAAGCAAGGTGATTCTCTGCATGATATCGCCAGAATGTTCGACAGATTTCATTCTTCCATCATGCCCACAATCCACCAGACAGGTGGCTACCGTCCTCCCGTTCGAAAGCGGCATCGATTAGCGCTTACGCTTGATGAAAGAGAGCAGATTTCCAGAGGACTGGTAGCAAAACTCAGTATCAGGGACATTGCTGCCAACTTATCAAGAGCACCCTCAACGATTAGCCGCGAGGTCAGGAGGCACGGAGGTGCCAAGCAATACCGTGCAGCAAAAGCCGATACTGCTGCGTGGGAAAATGCTCTGAGACCAAAACATTGCAAGCTAATTGAAAGCCCCACATTGTGTAAAATCATTGCAGAGAAGATGCATCAGGACTTGTCGCCGGAACAGATCGCCGGTTGGCTGAAACGCTGTTATCCGGATAATCAGGAAATGCATGTGTCACACGAAACGATTTATAAAACGCTTTTTATACAAACCCGGGGGGCATTAAAAAAAGAGCTGCAGCAATGCCTCAGAAGCGGAAGAGCGGTACGTAGATCCCGAACGTCATCACTTAAAGGGAAAGGATTAGGGAAAATCCCGAATGCGATACCTATCAGCGAAAGGCCACCGGAAGCCTCAGACAGAGCCATCCCTGGTCACTGGGAAGGTGATCTGATCCAGGGCTCGAAAAACTCCTATATCGTCACCCTCGTAGAACGCCATTCCCGCTTTGTTATGTTAGCCAAAATCAGGGACAACAAGACCATAACGGTTATATCTGCACTCATCAGACAAGCTCGGGAATTACCTGTTGAGCTATATAAAACATTAACCTGGGATCGAGGAGCTGAAATGACCAGCCACACCCGGTTTACTGTAGCAACAGACATCCAGATTTACTTCTGTGATCCTCAATCTCCCTGGCAACGTGGCTCAAATGAAAATACGAACAGGTTGCTAAGACAATATTTTCCAAAGGGAACTGACTTATCGGTTCACAGTCAGCAGAGACTAAACAGCGTTGTCAGACAGCTCAACGAAAGACCGGGAAAAACGCTAGAATATGAATCACCCGCAGAGCGGTTCAGTAAGTGTGTTGCGTCCATCAGTTGAACTCACAGCGAAAAGCGGACGCTGTCCTGCAACCATTTTCAAAAATACAGCCAGGGAAATGCAGGTGTAGCGGCAATGCAAAAATCAATTATCATCCGGCATTGAATATTTCAACTCTATATCAGGCGCATCCGTTAAATTCCGCCCTGAGCGGGCCATTAAATACCCTGCAATCTCCTCGACACTTAGGTTAGCATTTAACATTTCAGGATTCTGGAACCAATTATCCGGCCAGAAGATTAGGTCAGATGGATTACCTGCAAAATTACATTCAAGTAATGAAAGTGCGAAGTTTTGCTCGGACTCCTTGCCCTCGCAGACACAGATGAATGTTATTGTTTGAAGCAATTCTTCCCACGTAAAGTCAGGGTAAAACTTATCCAGATTAAAAGCCA
>Ga0157363_1000118_pt1 | contig 58818 bp, 54 predicted proteins | sample AttsexASBM1_FD_111477 | JGI IMG/M metagenome (GOLD analysis project Ga0157363, IMG submission 111477) | Fungus gardens microbial communities from leaf cutter ant in Ribeirão Preto, State of São Paulo, Brazil - Atta sexdens ASBM1 | ecosystem: Host-associated > Fungi > Mycelium > Unclassified ... | reverse complement strand
TAAGTAGTAAACAACAAGCATATAAGGAAAAGATAGAATGGCTAAGGGGCAATCATTGCAAGATCCGTTCTTGAACGCACTGCGTCGCGAACGTGTTCCGGTTTCGATTTATTTGGTGAATGGCATTAAACTGCAGGGTCAGATTGAATCATTTGACCAATTTGTAATTTTACTGAAAAACACGGTCAGCCAGATGGTTTACAAGCACGCTATCTCTACCGTTGTTCCGTCCCGTCCGGTCTCCCATCATAGCAACAACACGGGTGGCGGAAGCAGCAACTATCATCACGGTGGCAACAATCAGGGGGCTTCATCGCAGCCTCAGCAGGAAAGTGACGACGCAGAGTAATCGCTTTTCTTTCAGGACGGGTCAGCCCGTCCTGGCAATGACATGCCGACCCGCGCTTAGACGACGTTAAAGCGAAACGGGCACCGCGCCATAAACCTGTGGCGCAATCGTGCGTTTCGCACCTGATTTTAAGCAGTATGGCCATCGTAAAGCAGGTTCAACAAGGTTTCTGAGAGGTTTCAAGTTTGTTTGACCGTTATGATGCCGGTGAGCAGGCCGTACTGGTACACATCTATTTCTCCCAGGACAGAGATATGGAAGATCTACAGGAGTTTGAAACTCTTGTCTCTTCCGCTGGTGTCGAAGCATTACGCGTAGTTACCGGCAGCCGCAAGGCGCCACATCCGAAATATTTCGTTGGCGAAGGTAAAGCCACAGAGATAGCCGAGGCGGTTAAAGCCAGCGGCGCTTCTGTTGTGCTGTTCGATCACGCCCTGAGTCCGGCGCAGGAGCGCAACCTTGAGGCGCTGTGCCAGTGCCGCGTGATCGATCGTACCGGCCTGATTCTGGATATCTTCGCCCAGCGCGCGCGCACCCATGAAGGTAAGCTGCAGGTTGAGCTGGCCCAGCTGCGCCATCTCGCCACGCGACTGGTGCGCGGCTGGACCCACCTTGAACGCCAGAAAGGCGGCATCGGTCTGCGTGGGCCTGGCGAAACGCAGCTGGAGACCGACCGACGTCTGCTGCGCAACCGCATTACGCTTATTCTTTCTCGCCTGGAGAGAGTGGAAAAACAGCGCGAGCAGGGACGTCAGGCGCGCAACAAGGCCGATGTGCCCACGCTGTCGCTGGTCGGTTATACCAACGCCGGCAAATCCACGCTGTTTAACCGCATCACTTCCGCCGAAGTTTACGTCGCCAACCAGCTGTTCGCGACGCTGGATCCCACGCTGCGTCGGCTGGACGTGGCGGACGTGGGCGAAGTAGTGCTGGCGGATACCGTAGGGTTTATCCGCCATCTGCCGCACGACCTGGTCGCCGCCTTTAAGGCGACGCTGCAGGAGACGCGCCAGGCTACGCTGCTGCTGCACGTCATCGACGCCGCCGATCTGCGCGTGGATGAAAACATCGAAGCCGTTGAAGAAGTGTTGGAAGAGATCGAAGCCAACGAGATTCCCACACTGCAAATAATGAATAAGATAGATGCGCTGGAAGGTTTCGAGCCGCGCATCGATCGCAACGAAGAGAACCTGCCCGTACGTGTCTGGCTTTCCGCGCAAACGGGCGAAGGCATTCCCTTGCTGTTTCAGGCGCTTACCGAGCGGCTGGCAGGCGAGATTGCGCAGTATGATTTGCGGCTGCCGCCGGAAGCGGGGCGGCTGCGCAGTCGTTTTTATCAGTTGCAGGCGATAGAAAAAGAGTGGAATGAAGATGACGGCAGCGTAGGGCTACAGGTGCGCATGCCCATCGTTGACTGGCGCCGCCTGTGTAAACAGGAGCCGGAGCTGGTGGATTATATTGTTTAACGCCCGACTCGCGTATCCCGGCTCTGGGATAACACCGCATACACAATAAATGGAGCAGAAACATGGCGTGGAATCAGCCCGGGAATAACGGACAGGACCGCGACCCGTGGGGGAGCAGCAATAATCAAGGCGGCAACTCCGGGGGAAACAAAGGAGGGCGCGATAAAGGGCCTCCTGATTTGGATGATATTTTCCGCAAGCTGAGCAAAAAGCTTGGCGGCTTTGGCGGTAACGGCAGCGGTAACGGCAACGGCCAGCCGACTACGGGTCGCGGCGGCCGCCTGATTGGGATTGTCGCGGTCGCCGCCGTGGTTATCTGGGCGGGCAGCGGTTTCTATACGATCAAAGAAGCGGAACGCGGCGTGGTGACACGCTTTGGTAAATTCAGCCATTTGGTGGAGCCGGGCCTGAACTGGAAACCGACCTTTATCGATCAGGTTCGCGCCGTTAACGTTGAGGCGGTACGCGAACTGGCCGCGTCTGGCACCATGCTGACCTCCGATGAGAACGTGGTACGCGTCGAGATGAACGTCCAGTATCGCGTCACCAATCCGGAACGCTATCTGTTTGCGGTCACCAGCGCGGACGACAGTCTGCGTCAGGCAACGGACAGCGCGCTGCGCGGCGTCATTGGGCGCTCCACCATGGATCGCATTCTGACCGAAGGCCGTACCGTGGTGCGTAGCGATACCCAGCGCGAGCTGGAAGAGACGATTCGCCCGTACGATATGGGCATCACGCTGCTGGACGTCAACTTCCAGGCCGCTCGTCCGCCGGAAGAGGTGAAAGCAGCTTTTGATGACGCTATTGCCGCTCGCGAAAACCGTGAGCAGTACGTGCGTGAAGCGGAAGCCTACGCCAATGAGGTACAGCCGCGTGCCAACGGTCAGGCGCAGCGTATTCTGGAAGAAGCGCGCGCTTACAAAACCCGTATCGTGCTGGAAGCGCAGGGTGAAGTGGCTCGTTTCGCCAAGCTGCTGCCGGAATATAAAGCCGCGCCGGAAATTACTCGCGAACGCCTCTATATCGAAACGATGGAGCGCGTGCTCAGCCATACCCGTAAGGTGCTGGTTAACGACAAAGGCAACAATCTGATGGTGCTGCCGCTGGATCAGCTGATGCGGGGCCAGAGCGCCGCGCCGTCGGCGGGTCAGGAGAGCGGCAACCTGCTGCGTCTGCCGCCAGCCTCGGGCAACAACACGCGCGCCAGCAACGGCTCGTCGTTCAGCCCGGACAGCATTATGGATCAGCGTCGGGTGAATGCTCAGCGTAACGACACCCAGCGCGAAGGGAGAGATTAAGGATGCGTAAGCCATTAATCGTGGTACTAATTGTGGTGCTGGTGGCGCTTTACGCGTCGCTGTTTGTAGTGCAGGAAGGCCAGCGCGGCATTGTGATGCGCTTTGGCAAGGTTCTGCGCGACGACGAAAATAAACCGCTGGTTTACGAGCCGGGTCTGCACTTCAAGGTGCCGTTCCTGGAGTCGGTTAAGACGCTGGACGCGCGCCTGCAGACGATGGATAACCAGGCCGATCGCTTCGTCACCAAAGAGAAGAAAGATCTGATCGTGGACTCCTATATCAAATGGCGCATCAGCGATTTTAGCCGCTACTATCTGGCTACCGGCGGCGGCGACGTTTCCCAGGCGGAAGTGCTGCTGAAGCGTAAATTCAGCGACCGTCTGCGCTCCGAAATCGGTCGCCTGGACGTGAAGGATATCGTGACCGATTCGCGTGGACGTCTGACCACCGACGTGCGCGACGCCCTGAATACCGGCAGCGCCGGCCAGGATGACGAAATCGCCACGCCTGCGGCAGACGATGCTATCGCTTCCGCAGCGGCCAGGGTAGAGCGCGAAACCAGCAGCAAAGAGCCTGCGGTGAACCCGAACAGTATGGCCGCGCTGGGGATTCAGGTCGTGGATGTGCGCATCAAGCAGATTAACCTGCCGACCGAAGTCTCCGATGCCATCTATAACCGTATGCGCGCCGAGCGTGAAGCCGTTGCCCGTAGCCAGCGTTCACAGGGCCAGGAAGAGGCGGAAAAACTGCGCGCGGCGGCGGATTATGAAGTTACCCGCACGCTGGCGGAAGCGCAGCGTACCGCGCTGATGACGCGCGGTGAAGGCGATGCGGAAGCCGCGAAGCTGTTTGCCGACGCTTTCAGCCAGGATCCGGACTTCTATGCCTTTATCCGCAGCCTGCGCGCCTATGACAGCAGCTTTAACAGCAGTCAGGACGTGATGGTGCTCAGCCCGGACAGCGACTTCTTCCGCTTTATGCAGTCGCCTTCGAAAGCCACGCGCTAATCGCTGTTTTTACCCAGAAGCCGGGAAAGTTTCCCGGCTTTTTTTATGGTTTTTTGTCGGCTAGTTCTGATTTACATCGCCTGTTTTTTAATGAGCATCCGCCTCAAAATGTGATTATTCCGCATTTTATTTCTTTGCGTTGACGTCCGCTTTGGCTTTGTGTAGCCTTTTTTTCTTAATTCAGGAAACAGTTAATTCTGTTAATAAATTAAGCATGATGGATCGCCTCTGCGCCGTTTTCATTCTGTTGACCGCTTTTATGGATTAAATAAACGGGTTAATTCAACAGGAAGTGGCGCTAATAACAGGATAAATGGAAATGGATTCCTCCAGAAAAACACGCTGTGTTTTTTATTCCCATGACACGATGGGATTCGGTCATATTCGCCGGAATATGTTGCTCAGTCAGTCAATAACGGCAGCCTGCCCTGAGGCGGAAATCTTACTTATTTCCGGGGTGCGCGAGGCTGGCGCATTTACGCTGCCGCCCGGCGCAGACAGTCTGATATTACCTTCATGGTACAAAACCGCCGAGGGAAAATATCGTCCCCGGGCGCTGGGCAAAAAGATTAAACCGCTGGTCAAACTGCGTGCGCAAATAATCTATGCGGCTATCAACGCCTTCTCTCCCGATATTATGATTGTGGACAACGTTCCTCGAGGCGCCATGCGCGAACTCGACCTCAGCCTGCCGCTGCTGGCCGCCCGGAAAACGCATCTGGTGCTGGGGCTGCGCGATATTCTGGACGAGCCTGAGGCGGTAAGACAGCAGTGGCTAAAGCAGGATAACAGCGCGGCTATTGGCGAGTTCTATTCCGCTATCTGGGTCTATGGCGACAAAAGACTTTATGATTCAGGCGAAGAGTACGGTTTCGATGCCGTGGTTAAAAACAAAATGCGCTTCACCGGCTATCTTGACGCAACGCGCCGACTGCAAACGCCGAACGATAATGACGCCGTCGCGCCAGTAGCTCAGCCCTATGCGCTTTGCGTCGTGGGCGGCGGTCAGGATGGGTTTCGCCTGGCAGAGAATTTTATCAGCGCCAGGCTGCCCGCCGGCATGAGCGGTATGCTGGTAACCGGATCGATGATGCCGGAGGCGCAGCGGCTGCAACTTAAGCGGCTTGCCGCCATTTTCCCGGAAAAGCGCATCGTGGAGTTCGTGGCGGAGCCGCTTAAGCTGCTGCGCAACGCCAGCCGCGTGGTCGCGATGGGCGGCTACAACACGCTGACGGAAATTCTGACTTTTCATAAAACGGCGCTGATCGTCCCGCGCATTTCGCCTCGTCAGGAACAGTGGATTAGGGCGAGCAGGCTGGCTGACATGGGATTGGTCGACGTCCTGCATCCTGACAGCCTGACGCCGCAGCGGCTCAGCGACTGGCTCGCGCAGCCGAGGCACTTTAGCGATCCCCGTGAGAAGCTCAGTTTCGACGGCCTGGAACAGGTCGCCGCCAGCGTCAGAGAGGCGGTCGGTCAGGCAAGGGTCAGGGAGAGCATTTCATGGCATTGAATTCGTTACGCGTCGGCTACGTGCTGAAGCGCTACCCGCGTTTTTCAGAAACCTTTATCGTCAACGAGATTCTGGCGCACGAACGTGCCGGGCTCAGTCTTGCTATCTTCGCGCTGGGGCCGGTGATGGAGTCGCATTTTCAGCCCGATATCGGCGCGGTCAAAGCGCCGGTGATTCGCATGACGGATAAGCAGCGCAACGTCGAGCAGTTCTGGAACCTGGTGAACGAGGGCATGAAAGCGCTGCCGAATTTTGCGGCGCGGCTGGAAGAAGAGCGGGAACAGAATGTGCATGAGCTGGCGCAGGCCATCGGGCTGGCGCTGGAGGTTCGGCAGCGTCAGCTACAGCATCTGCATGCACACTTCGGTACCCAGGCCGCTACGGTGGCGCGCCTGGCCGCGAAGTTCAGCGGCGTTAGCTGGAGCTTTACCGCCCATGCGAAAGATATCTATTACCGCTATGAAACGGATATCCAGCTGGCCCGTAAAATCCGGGAAGCCAGCCATGTGGTAACCGTGTCCGATTATAATCTCGCCTGGCTGTGCGAACGCTACGGCGGCGATCGGCGAAAAGTGAGTCGGCTTTATAACGGACTGGATTTGCGCCAGTTTCCCTGGCTCTCGCCGCACAGGCGTCCGGCCCATATTCTGGGCGTTGGACGTCTGGTGGCCAAAAAGGGGTTTCGCGTATTGATTGCCGCGCTGGCGCGGCTACAGGCCAAAGCGATTCCGTTTCGCTGTACGCTGATCGGCGACGGGCCGGAGCGGGAAGCGCTGGAGGCTGCGGTCATTGCCGGCGAGCTACAGGAAAAAGTGACCTTTACCGGGATGCTGCCGCGTCAGGAAGTGGCGGCCATTATTCAGGAAAGCGCGATGGTGGTCGCGCCCTGCGTGATTAGCGAAGATGGCGATCGCGACGGCCTGCCAACCGTGCTGGTGGAAGCGATGGCGCTGGGCACGCCGGTGATCTCAACTCAGGTCGCAGGCATTCCCGAGCTGGTCATCAATGGACAAACCGGCCTGTGCGTCACGCCCGGCAGCGATAGCGAACTGGCCGAGGCGATGGCGATGTTGCTGAGCGGCCAGGATCTGCGGGAAAAGCTGGCGCGGCAGGCGCGTAAAACGATCGTTCGCGATTACGATGTCGATCGTAACAGCGGCAGACTGCGCGAAATATTTACTCTGAAGCAGAAATGAGTTCTGCGTTTCAAAAAAGGATTTTTCACCCATGCGAATTGCCTTCATCTGTGCAGATGGCGGGATCCCCGTTTTTGGTTGCAAAGGCGCCTCCGTTCATATTCAGGAAGTCCTGCGCGCGCTGTTGAGAGAGGGCGCGGAGATTGTACTTTTCGCCCGCCGTCTCGCTACGCCGCCGGAGGATCTGCAAAAGGTCAAACTGGTCGCGCTGGAACCGCTGCCGGCCGGCGACGCGCGGGTGCGCGCGGAAGCGGCGCTGGCCGCCAACGCGCAACTGGAGCAGGCGCTGCAGGCGGAAGGGCCGTTCGATCTGGTCTATGAGCGCTACTCGCTGTGGAGCTTCGCCGGTCTGGTGTATGCGCATCGGCAGGGCTGGCGTACGGTACTGGAAGTCAATGCGCCGCTGATTGAGGAACAAAGGCGCTACCGCGAGCTGGTGGCGGAGCGCCAGGCGGTCGGGGTGTTGAAAAAGCTGCTTGCCAGCGCCACGGCCGTGATTGCGGTATCGCCGGGCGTGAAAAAGTGGCTGACCGGTTTTACCGGTTCCGCTGAACGCATTCACGTTATCGCCAACGGCGTCGATCCGCTGCGTTTTATGCCTGCGCCCGCGCCGCAGCCGGGCGAGGCGCAGGACGCGGTCACTATCGGCTTCGTGGGTACGCTGAAACCCTGGCACGGCGTGGAAACCCTGGTGGAGGCTTTTGCGCTGCTACAGCTGCAAAGGCCGGACGTCTGGCTGCTGATCGTCGGCGACGGGCCGCAGCGGCAGAAATTGCAGAAAATGGTGCAGTCCAGATCGATCTCCGGCGTCGCTTTTGCCGGCGCCGTCGATCCGGCCACGGTGCCGGACTGGCTGAGCAGAATGGATATTGCTGTCGCGCCCTATCCGCAGCTGGCGGACTTCTATTTTTCACCGCTGAAAATCTATGAATATATGGCGGCGCAGCTGCCGGTAGTCGCTACGCGCGTCGGCCACCTGTCGGAGGTCATCAACCACGGCGTAACAGGGCTGCTGGTGCCGCCGGACGATCCGCTGGCGCTGTGCGCCTCGCTGCGTCAGCTGGTGGATGAGCCACAGCTGCGCAGGCGCCTGGGCGAGGCTGCCCGCCGCTTTGTGGCCGAGCATCACAGCTGGGATCGAGTGGCGAGAGAGATCCTGCGGATAGCGTTCCAGCCGTCGGGGAGCGCGCCGTAATGCGCCTGCCGTGGCTGCGGGTCGCTTCCCGCTTTTCTCCCTGGCTGCGCCAGCAGCGCGGCCTGATCCTGCGCTCGCTGCTTTTCCTGCTGCTGGCGACGGGCACGCGCCTGCTGGAGCCGTGGCCGCTGGCGTTTATTATCGACGATCTGCTGACGCAGCATACCGTGCCGGTCGAAGGCAAGCTGGATAGCCTGGTAGCGCAGCTCAGCGTGGAGAAGCTGCTGCTGCTCTGCGCCGCCAGCGTGATCCTGATCGCTGCCGTTAAGGCCGGGCTGAGCTATCTGAGCACTATTGGTCTTGCGATCGCCGGCAGCCGGATCATCAGTATGCTGCGTCTGGCGCTGTTTCATCATCTGCAGAGCCTGTCGCTGAGCTTTCACCGGCAGGCGAAGACCGGCGATCTCACTACCCGGCTGATTAACGATATCGGAATGCTGCGTGAGGCGATTATCACGGCGATGGTGCCGATGCTGGCCAATATCCTGATCCTGACCGGCATGTTCAGCATGATGCTCTATATCAACTGGGAGCTGACGCTGCTGTCGCTGCTGCTGATGCCGTTGCTGCTGTTCAGCACCCGCAGCACCAGCGAAAAGGTGCATAAGGTCAGCCGCGATCAGCGCAAGCGGGAAGGCGCGCTGGCCGCCAGCGCCGCCGAGTTCCTCGGCGCGATTGGCGTGGTACAGGCGCTGTCGCTGGAGCCGGTCGCGGCCAGCAGTTTCGCCGCCGACGACGGGAAAAGCCTGCAGCAGAACGTTCGCTCCCGCCGCCTGCTGGCCGGGCTGGAGCGCAAGGTGGATCTGATTATCGCTTTCGCCACCGCGATAGTGCTCTATTACGGCGCGAGCGAAGTGTTAAAAAGCCGCATGTCGCCGGGCGATCTGCTGATATTCGTCTCCTACCTTAAAAATTCGTTCCGGCCGGTACGCGAATACGCCAAATATGCGGGTCGCCTGTCTAAGGCGCTGGCGGCGGGCGAACGCATCACCGGCCTGATGGATGTGCAGCCTGAGATCACCGATCGCCCCGACGCGCGAACATTAAGCCTCGTGCGCGGCGAGATCTGCTGCGAAAACCTCTGCTTCAGCTATCGCGGCCCGAAAGCGCGCGGCACGCTGCGCCACGTCAGCTTTCACCTTAGCCCCGGCGAGTCGCTGGCTATCGTCGGGCCTTCCGGCACCGGCAAGTCCACGCTGCTCAGCCTGCTGCTGCGGCTGTACGATCCGCAGGCGGGCCGCATCCTGCTCGACGGTCAGGATCTGCGGCACTGCACGATTAAAAGCGTGCGGGAAAACATCAGCTATGTGCCGCAGGACAGCCTGCTGTTCGGCCTGAGCGTACGGGAGAATATTGCGATGGCGGCGCTGCATGAGGTCACGGACGAACAGGTTTACGCCGCGGCCAGGCTGGCGCGAGCGCACGATTTCATTATGCGGCTGCCGCAGGGTTACGACACCGTGCTCAGCGAAAGAGGCAATTCGCTTTCCGGCGGCCAGCGACAGCGCATCGCCATCGCGCGCGCCGCCATCAGGCGAAGCCCGGTACTGCTGTTGGATGAGCCGGGCACCGGACTGGACAGCGAAAGCGAACATCTGCTGATCGACGCGCTGCTGCAACTCATGGCCGATCGCACCACGATTATCGTGACGCACAATCTCTCTTTCGCCGCGCGGGCGCAGCGGATCCTCGTGATGGAAGAGGGCGAGATCGTGGAGCAGGGAACGCATAAGGCGCTGCTGGTCAGCCAGGGACGCTACGCCCAGCTTTGGGCGCTACAGCAAAGCAACAACAGGGACGTATCTTATGCTACAGGATAAAGACGTCGAGCTGGCGCAGCGAGATCGCGATCTGCCGGGACTGGCGGCGCTGCTTGATCATGACCTTCTTACGGAAAAGCTGCGCGCTTTACCGCCTTTTGCCGGGCTGCGCTCGCTCAGCATCGACTATCTACGTTATAAACCCGGCACCAGCTGCGTCGCCACGCTGATCCTGAAGCTGGCCGACGGGCGGCGATGCCATCTTGCCGCCAAAGCGCTGACGCTGGCGCGGTTTGAGGTTTCCTGGCGCCATCCCAAACGGCAAAAGCTGGTGATCGAAAAAGATCCCTTCGCGCCGCTGGCGATCCCGGCGCTGGGGATCATCCTGAGTTATCCGCAGCACGATCGGGAACTTTGCCTTTCTTTGCTTAACGCTTCGCCAGAGCGTGATGCGCAGCTGCGTCGCTGGCTGCCGGAGATAACGCAAGAGGCGCACCTTGAGCTGAAGATTCTGCGCTACAAGCCGGAGCGTCGACTGCTGGCGCTGCTGAGCTGCGACGGCAAACCCTGGGCCACGCTGCGCTTTGCCAGCGCGGAACGCTTTGCGGCGATGCTGACGGGCAACCAACTGGGTCACGCCACCGGCGAGATCGCGATGCTGGCGACGCTGCCCAAACTTCGGTTGCTGATCGTGCGCTGGGTTGAGGGCCGCACGCTCTGTCCGGAGCAGGGCGGCAGCCTGCCGGAACAGGATGTTTATCAACTGGGACGCCGGCTGGCAGACGTGCATCGTCTGAAACTGACGCTGCCCGAAGCGCCGCCGCGAAGCGGCATCGAGGAAGCCGGACAGGTACTGAACACGCTGCGCGCCGTTATTCCCGATCGGGTTGTTTTGTTTACCGGGCTGCTGCACAGGCTGCAGCAAAAGCTGGCGAACCATCCGCTGCAAAGCGTAGCGAGTCACGGCGATTTCACTTTCGATCAGGTTGTCAGGCGCGCGGCAGATAACCGGCTACAGCTTATTGACTGGGACAGGGGCAGAGCCGGCGATCCCGCAGCCGATCTGGCGACCTTTCAGGCCAGGCTGGAGCTGCAGGTGATTGAAAAAACCCTGACGCCTTTACAGGCCAGCCGGGCCATCGCCGCGCTTCATGCGGGCTATCGGCGGCAGCGCGGCGAGCTTCCTTTATCGCTTGCCGATTTTACGGCGCTGGCGCTGCTGCAGCTGGCCGCCGAACCTTTCCGCAAGCGCGCCACGGAGTGGCCGCAGCAGATTATTTTGCTGCTGCAGCGCGTCGAACAGCTGATGGCGCAAAGCGAGCCGTCGGTGGATGACAGGTTCACGGCGGCGCTGTCCGGGTTGCTGAACAGCGATCGCATGGCGAAGCCGCTGCGTCAGGCGCTGAGCTTGCCTGCATCGGCCACGCTGGCGGAAGCGACGCTGCTTACCAGCAAGCCTGGCCGCCGCGCGGTGCTGGCGTATCGCTGGCGGTCAGCGCCGGACGACCTAAGGGTTATTGGTAAGTACCGGCAGAAAGGATTCGATCCGCACGGCTTTAACGTCCAGCAGGCGCTGTGGCACGACGGTTTTCGCGGCGACAGCGAGGTTATCGTGCCTGAACCGCTGGCCGCGCTTGCGGAGAAAAAACTCTGGCTGCAGCGGCAGGTTGCGGGCCAGCGCGTTACGGAGACGCTGATTGCGGGCGACAATCGGCTGGCGGCGACCGGCGCGCTTGTTGGCAGGGCGCTGGCCAGGCTGCAGCACAGCCGCGCCGCGCTGCGCGCCGTGGCGGGCAAAAGCTGGACGGTCGATGATGAACTGGCGATGCTGCGGCAGCGGCTGACGCAGGCTGCCGCCGCACGACCAGCCTGGGCGGAGAGGATCGCCAGCGTCAGCCGGGCCTGCGTACAGCTGGCCTCCACGCTGACGCCTTCAGCCAGCTGGTTGCTGCATCGCGATTTTTATCCGGCTCAGCTGCTGCTGGCGTCCGCGCGATCGGGTCAGCTTGCCGTGCTGGATTTCGATCTCGCGGCGATTGGGCCGCCGTCTCTGGATGCGGGCAACTACGTTGCCCATCTTCGCGAGCAGGCGCTGCGCGACTATGGCGATCCCGATGCGCTGGTCGCTCATGAAGACGCTTTTGTGGATGCCTGGCTGGCGGCGTCGACAGACGCCGATATCGCCAATCTCAGCATCTTTACCACGCTGGCGCTGGCGCGTCATATCGCAATCAGCCTGCTGTTTCCGGGACGCCATCACACCACGGAAGCGCTGCTGAGCCTGTGCGAATGCCGCCTGAAACGTCTGCCTGAATGGGAGATGCGCTGATGAAGACGCGCGGCGCATCCCTCTGTTGTCTGCTCTGTGTTTTCTCGCTGGCCGGTCGGGCGGAGCCGCCAACGCCCGAAGGGCCGATAACTTTTCATCTGCGGGCGATTTATGAAGCGAAAGAGTTAAAGAACAGCAAGCTTCGCTATGGCGAGGATCGCAGCAACAAAATTCAGACCGAGCCAACTCTGCGGCTGAACGTTCGCGGTTTTAAGGGCGAGCCGATTTCTTTTTTCAGCGAGCTGGAGTTTATTCAAAAAAGAAAGCGTCAGACGGGCAGCGCGCCCACTACTACGGACACGCTGAACTTCAATCAGCTTTGGCTGCGTTTTGACGAATCCTTGTTGCCGGACACCGATCTGCGGCTGGGGCGCTGGCTGCTGCGTGATGAGCGTGAATGGCTGATCGATGAAAACGTGGATGGCGTTTACGCGCGCTTCGGCGACAGGCTGAAAACAGAAGTGGGCGCCGGCCGCATCAACTACTGGCAGCGCAATCTGCTGGATAGCGACACGCGCGGCGATAAAACCAATCTGCTGATGCTGTTCTCACGCTACAAAGTGGATGACTACTGGCGCATCGGCGGCTACGCCTTCTGGCAATACAACCGCGCGACGGAAAGCGGGCGTCAGCTCAATGTTGGTTTGCGCTCTTATTCTCCGCCGCGGCAGGCCTTCAGCCACTGGCTGGATATCGGCGCGGTGCGGGGGCAAAAAGATGAGCAGAAATTGCGCGGCTACGCGCTGGATAGCGGCGTCACCTGGACGTATCAGCCGCTGCCGCTGCGTCCACGACTGACGCTGGGCTACGCCTGGGGCAGCGGTGACGACGACAGCGGCGACGGCGTCTCCCGACGCTATCGCCAGACCGGACAGCAGGGAAATGAAACCTGGCTCGGCGGCGAAACCAAATACAAGCTCTATGGCGATACGCTCGATCCCGAACTGAGCAATATGCATATTTTTACCGCAGGTATCGGCATCAGCCCGACCAGTCAGACCTCGCTTGATTTTATTTACCACTACTATCGCCAGCATCGGCTGGCGGCGCTGGTAAAAAACAGCACGGAGCTGGATCCGAAATACGATCGCCTGACCACCAAAACGCTGGGATCGGCGCTGGATATCGTGGCGGGTTGGCGAATCAACCCGCACGTGAAGCTCGAGGCCAGCGCCGCCTGGTTTGCTCCATCCTCGCGTTTTTATTCGGGTTCCGGACGTCGCAGCGCGCGCGCCAGCAGCGCCAGTTCGTGGTGGCTGAAAGCAGAGGTGCGATTTTAACGGACGAACATGAATTCTTTCATTTTCCCGGTCAACCCGGTAAAAAGCCGTGGCATACTACGGCTCTTTTTTCCGGATAGTTATTTATGAATGCAACTGTGTGGCTGGCACTGGCGTTAGTGCTGATTTTAGAAGGAATTGGCCCGATGCTGCTGCCGCGCATCTGGCGGCGTTTCGTGCTGACGATGGCGCAGACGCCTGACCGACTGCTGCGGCGTTTCGGCGGCGGTCTGGTGGTGGCTGGCGTGGTGATTTGGTATATGGTCAGCGTACACGGCGGTCGCTGACGGACGAAAAAGCGCCCGTCGCGGTCGGCTTGCGCGACGGGGAAAAAAGTACGCAAACGTGTGCTAAAAGAGCTGAAAGACGTGTTTTACGGTGGTAGAATCCATTTTTAAGCAATCGGTGATTTTAGAAATGGGTAAGAACGTCGTCGTACTGGGCACCCAATGGGGTGACGAAGGTAAAGGAAAGATTGTTGACCTGCTGACCGAACGTGCGAAATACGTGGTTCGCTATCAGGGTGGTCATAACGCTGGCCACACGCTGGTCATCAACGGTGAAAAAACCGTCCTCCACTTAATTCCCTCTGGTATTCTGCGTGAAAACGTTACCAGCATCATCGGCAACGGTGTGGTGCTTTCTCCGGCCGCGCTGATGAAAGAGATGAAGGGTCTGGAAGATCGCGGCTTTCCGGTACGCGACCGCCTGTTTATCTCCGAAGCCTGTCCGCTGATCCTCGAATATCACGTCGCGCTGGACGTGGCGCGTGAAAAAGCACGCGGCGCGAAAGCGATCGGCACTACCGGTCGCGGCATCGGCCCGGCTTATGAAGATAAAGTCGCCCGTCGCGGTCTGCGCGTTGGCGATCTCTTTAACAAAGAAACCTTTGCCGCCAAGCTGAAAGAAGTGATGGATTACCATAACTTCCAGCTGGTGAACTTCTATAAAGAAGAAGCGGTCGACTACGACAAAGTGCTGAACGATATCATGGCGATCGCCGATATCCTGACCGGCATGGTAGTGGACGTTTCCGAGCTGCTGGACGGCGCGCGTAAGAAAGGCGAGCTGATCATGTTCGAAGGCGCGCAGGGTACGCTGCTGGATATCGATCACGGCACCTATCCGTACGTGACCTCTTCCAACACCACCGCTGGCGGCGTCGCAACCGGCTCCGGCATCGGCCCGCGCTATGTCGATTACGTGCTGGGCATCGTGAAAGCCTACTCCACCCGCGTCGGCGCAGGCCCGTTCCCGACCGAGCTGTTTGACGAAACCGGCGAGTTTCTGTGTAAGCAGGGCAACGAGTTCGGCGCCACCACCGGCCGTCGTCGTCGTACCGGCTGGCTGGATGCGGTCGCGGTACGCCGCGCGGTGCAGATCAACTCCCTGTCCGGCTTCTGCATGACCAAGCTGGACGTGCTGGATGGCCTGAAAGAGGTGAAGATCTGCGTCGCCTATCGTATGCCGGACGGCCGCGAAGTGACCACCACGCCGCTGGCGGCAGAAGGCTGGGAAGGCATTGAGCCGATTTACGAAACCCTGCCAGGCTGGAGCGAAAGCACCTTCGGCGTGAAAACGCTGGAAGGCCTGCCGCAGGCGGCGCGCGACTATATCAGGCGCGTGGAAGAAGTGACCGGCGTGCCGGTGGACATCATCTCTACGGGCCCTGACCGTAGCGAAACGATGATCCTGCGTGACCCTTTTGACGCATAAGATGTTATCCAGGCCGGGCATTGCCCGGCCTGATTCCTTCTCCCGCTTTCTCGTCCCGCTCTCTCTTTATCAGCGCTTACTGAAATAAAATGGCCTCGAATACGAAGGCTGGTTTATCATCATTTACAATATTATTTTTGAGCGGATTGCTGGCGCTTGTCGCGCTATGCCGCCGAGGTAACCGTGCAGCTAACAAGTTTTACTGATTATGGCCTACGCGCGCTGATCTTTATGGCCGCTCTGCCCCCAGGCAGAATGACCAGCATCACCGAAGTCACCGAGACTTACGGCGTATCGCGTAACCATATGGTCAAGATTGTTAATCAGCTTAGTCGGGCAGGCTATATCGCCGCCGTGCGCGGAAAAAACGGCGGTCTACGGCTGGGAAAACCGGCCAGCGAGATCGTGGTAGGCCAGGTCGTTCGCGATATGGAGCCGCTCCAGCTGGTGAACTGCCACAGCGACTTCTGCCATATCACGCCAGCCTGCCGGCTGAAAAAGGCGCTGCATGAGGCCGTGGAAAGCTTTCTTGCCGTGCTGGACAGTTACACGCTGGCCGACCTGGTGGCCGACAACCATCCGCTCTACCAATTGCTGCAGATTGAGCAACCCTTAGTCCGCAGCTGATGACAACGGAGGAACCGCAATGTCAAAAGATCCATTTAAGGAACGGGAGGCTGAAAAATATGACAACCCCATTCCCAGTCGCGAATTTATCCTTTCCCATTTAGATAAACGCGAAAAACCCGCCAGCCGTGAAGAGCTGGCGGCCGAACTCTCTATCGACGGCGAAGAGCAAATCGAAGCGCTGCGCCGTCGCCTGCGCGCGATGGAGCGCGACGGCCAGTTAGTGTTCACTCGTCGTCAGTGCTATGCGCTGCCGGAACGTCTGGACCTGCTGCGCGGCAAAGTTATCGGTCACCGCGACGGCTTCGGCTTTTTGCGCGTCGAAGGCAGCAAAGACGATCTCTATCTCTCCGCCGAGCAGATGAAGATGTGTATGCACGGCGACGTGATCCTGGCTCAGGCGATGGGCGCCGATCGTAAAGGCCGCCGTGAAGCGCGCGTGGTGCGCGTGCTGGAGCCGCGCAACGGTCAAATCGTTGGCCGCTACTTCACCGAAGCTGGCGTAGGCTTCGTGGTGCCGGACGACAGCCGCCTGAGCTTCGATATCCTGATCCCGCCGGAAGAGCTGATGAATGCCCGCATGGGCTTCGTGGTGGTGGTGGAGCTGACGCAGCGTCCGACCCGCCGCAGCAAAGCCGTGGGTAAAGTGGTGGAGGTGCTGGGTGACAATATGGGCACCGGCATGGCCGTGGAAATGGCGCTGCGCACCCACGATATTCCGCACGTCTGGCCGGAAGCGCTGGAACGCCAGATTGCCAAACTGAAAGAAGAAGTGCCGGAAGAAGCCAAAGTGGGCCGCGTGGATCTGCGCGATCTGCCGCTGGTAACCATTGATGGCGAAGACGCCCGCGACTTTGACGACGCCGTTTTCTGCGAAAGAAAGCGCGGCGGCGGCTGGCGCCTGTGGGTAGCTATCGCGGACGTCAGCTACTACGTGCGTCCGGGCACGCCGCTGGATGATGAAGCGGTCAACCGTGGCACGTCGGTCTACTTCCCGTCGCAGGTAGTGCCTATGCTGCCGGAAGTGCTCTCCAACGGCCTTTGCTCGCTGAACCCGCAGGTGGATCGTCTGTGCATGGTGTGCGAGATGACCATTTCCGCCACCGGCAAGCTCACCGGCTACAAGCATTACGAAGCGGTGATGAACTCCTGGGCGCGCCTGACCTATAACAAGGTCTGGAGCATTCTGCAGGGCGACCAGGAGCTGCGCGAACAGTATCAGCCGCTGGTGAAAGATTTAGAAGAGCTGCACCGCATGTATCTGGTGCTGGAGAAATCCCGCGAGCAGCGCGGCGGCATCTCTTTCGAAACCGACGAAGCCAAATTTGTCTTTAACGCCGATCGCCGCATCGAGCGGGTAGAGCAGGTGACGCGCAACGATGCGCATAAGCTTATCGAAGAGTGCATGATCCTGGCGAACATCGCCTCGGCGCGTTTTGTGGAGAAAAACCACGAGCCTGCGCTGTTCCGCGATCACGATCGTCCGACCGAAGAGAGCATCAAAAGCTTCCGTTCGGTGCTCAACGAGCTGGGCCTGACGCTGGGCGGCGGCGCGAAGCCGCATCCGCTGGACTACGCCGAGCTGCTGACGCAAATCTCGTCGCGCCCGGACGCCGAAATGCTGCAAACCATGCTGCTGCGCTCGATGAAACAGGCGGTCTACGATCCGGAAAACCGCGGCCACTTTGGCCTGGCGCTGGCTTCCTATGCGCACTTTACCTCGCCTATCCGCCGCTATCCCGATCTGCTGCTGCACCGTGCGATCAAATATCTGCTGGCGAAAGAAAACAATACGCTGCAGGGCAACACTACGCCAACCGGCGGCTACCACTATGAGATGCAGCAGATGCTGCAGTTCGGCCAGCACTGCTCGATGACCGAACGCCGCGCCGATGAGGCGACGCGCGACGTAGCCGACTGGCTGAAGTGCGATTTCATGCAGGATCAGGTAGGCGAAACCTTTACCGGCGTTATCTCCAGCGTCACCGGATTCGGCTTCTTTGTCCGCCTGAACGATCTCTTTATCGACGGCCTGGTGCATGTCTCCACGCTGGACAATGACTACTACCGTTTCGACGCTGTAGGCCAGCGCCTGATTGGCGAGTCCGGCGGCAAAACTTATCGCCTGGGCGATACGGTGGAAGTGCGCGTGGACGCAGTGCATATGGACGAGCGTAAAATCGACTTTGCCCTGATCTCCAGCTCGCGCAAGCCGCGCGGCGAAGGCAAAACCGAACGCGATCGCGCCAAAAAGCCGGCCGCCCAGAATAGCGGCAAGCGTCGTCGCGATCAGGGCAAAAAGGTCAACTTTGAGCCGGACAGCGCCTTCCGTGGCGGCAAAGGCAAAGAGGCAAGCGCGAAAAGCGAGAAAAAACCGCGCAAGCCGTCGGACAAAACCCGTAAAATCGCCGCCGCGACCCGTTCCAAACGCGCCGCGAAAAAGAACGACACCGCCGCATCCTGAATGCGGTCAGGCGCATTATTTCGCCGCATCCCGGATGCGGCATGCCACGACCAGTTGAGTAACAGTGAATGAGTGAAATAGTTTTTGGACTCCACGCCGTGCAGGCGCTGCTCGACAGCGATCCGCAGCGCTTTCAGGAAGTCTTTATCCTTAAAGGCCGCGACGATCGCCGTCTGCAGCCGGTGGTGAAAGCGCTGGAAGCGCAGGGCATCGTCATCCAGCTCGCCAGCCGTCAGTGGCTGGACAGCCAGGTCGAAGGTGGCGTGCATCAGGGCATCGTGGCGCGCGTCAAGGCTGGCCGCCAGTATCAGGAAAATGACCTGCCGGATCTGCTGGAAAAGCTGGAAACGCCGTTTCTGCTGATCCTGGACGGCGTCACCGATCCGCATAACCTGGGCGCCTGCCTGCGCAGCGCCGATGCCGCTGGCGTCCACGCGGTGATCGTGCCGAAAGATCGCTCCGCCCAGCTGAACGCTACGGCGAAAAAGGTCGCCTGCGGCGCGGCGGAAAACGTACCGCTAATCCGCGTGACCAATCTGGCGCGCACCATGCGTATGCTGCAGGAAGCCAACGTCTGGATCGTCGGCACGGCGGGCGAAGCCGACCACACGCTTTACCAGAGCAAAATGACCGGCCCGATGGCGCTGGTGATGGGTGCAGAAGGCGAAGGTATGCGTCGTCTGACCCGCGAGCACTGCGACGAGCTGATTAGCATCCCTATGGCGGGCACGGTATCCTCGCTGAACGTGTCGGTTGCTACCGGCATCTGCCTGTTCGAGGCGGTGCGCCAGCGCGCTAAATAATCCTTCCGGGGCGTGACCTGCGCCCCGAAATTCCGCTCTGCTGCTCGCCTGTCGCACGCTCTTTCGCATACTTAGTGTGAGTGAACGAGGAGGACGTCAGGATGGACAAAACCCATACCGTTTTTAATCAACCCCGACCTCTGACCAACAGCAATCTGTTTCTTTCCGATACGCCGCTACGCGAAGCCGTCGTGCGTGAAGGCGCGGGCTGGGACAGCGATCTGCTGGCCTCTGTCGGGCAGCAGCTGGGCAGCGCCGAATCGCTGGAGCTGGGCAGGCTGGCTAACAGCTATCCGCCAGAGCTGCTGCGTTACGATCCTCGTGGCGAGCGGCTGGACGATCTGCGCTTTCATCCCGCGTGGCATCTGCTGATGCAGGGTCTGTGCAGCAACCGCGTGCATAATCTGCCGTGGCAGGAGAACGCGCCGCCAGCGGCATTCGTCGCGCGGGCCGCCCGCTTTATGCTGCATGCGCAGGTGGAAGCGGGCACGCTTTGTCCTGTTACCATGACTTTCGGCGCTATTCCTCTGCTGCAGGCGCAGCTGCCCGCGCCTTTTCGCGACTGGCTGACGCCTCTGCTTTCTGACCGGTACGATCCGCATCTGCAGCCCGGCGGGCAGAAGCGCGGCCTGCTTATCGGTATGGGCATGACCGAAAAACAGGGCGGTACCGACGTGCTAAGCAATACCACGCGCGCCGAAGCCATCGGCGACGGCGAATACCGCCTCACCGGCCATAAATGGTTTTTCTCCGTACCGCAGAGCGACGGGCATCTGGTGCTGGCGCAGGCCAAAGGCGGACTTTCCTGTTTCTTTGTGCCGCGCCTGCTGCCGGACGGCAGCCGCAACGCGGTAAGGCTGGAAAGGCTGAAGGAGAAGCTGGGCAACCGTTCTAATGCCAGCAGCGAAGCGGAGTTTGCGGCCGCCAGCGGCTGGCCGATCGGCGAAGAGGGGCAGGGCGTAAAACAGATTTTAAAAATGGGCGGCTATACGCGCTTCGACTGCGCGCTGGCAAGCCACGCCATGATGCGGCGCGCCTTTTCCGTGGCGCTTTATCACGCCCATCAGCGCCAGGTGCAGGGCAAGAAGCTGGTCGATCAGCCATTGATGCGCCAGCAGCTCTGTATGCAGGCGCTGCTGCTGGAAGGGCAAACGGCAATGCTGATGCGGCTTGCCGGCGCGTGGTCACCGGAAAGCGGCGAAAAAGGGAAGCTTTTCAGCCGGTTGTTTACGCCTGTGGCCAAGTACGCGGTCTGCAAGCGCGGCATCAGCTTTGTGGCGGAGGCGATGGAAGTGTTGGGCGGCGTCGGCTATTGCGAAGAGAGCGAACTGCCAAGGATCTACCGTGAGATGCCGGTCAACAGCATCTGGGAAGGCGCTGGCAACGTCATGTGCCTGGACGTGCTGCGCGTGCTCGGCAAGCAGCCAGCCGCTGTAGCGCTGCTGGCGGAAGAATTTGACGCGGTAAAAGGGCAGAGCCGTTATTTTGACAGCGCGTGGCGACAGCTGAAGCTGCTGCTGCGTCATCCGCAGGAAACGCAGGCGCGCGCGATTTGTGAAAGCCTGTTCAGCCTGGCCTGCGGCGTGCAGGTGCTGACACAGCTGGAACCCTGTATCGCCGATGCCTGGTGCCGACAGCTGCGCGGAGCGTCGCCGCTGTCGGAAAAAGTTTGTCAGCGTTTGCTACTGCGCGCTACCGGCGGAAGCTGACGGGCCGTACAGGATGGCGGTCGAGTACCAGCGGCCCGGCATCACCGTTTCGCTGACCATCTGGATCAGGTAAAACTTCGCGCCGGCCGCGTTGGCTTTTGCGGCAATCGCGCGCTGGGCGTCGTCCGGAGAGCCGCGAACCGAGACGCTGACGGTGCCGAGCCGCGTCAGCGTCATGCTCTGTGCGCGGGTAATCTCCTGCGCCTGCGCTTTTACCGGCGGCGGCGGTTCCGGCGTGGTTTTGAACTGGCTACAGCCCGCCAGCAGCAGCATGAAAAACAGGGATAACTTGCGCATAGAGGCTTCTCCGGATGGTCAGCCTCAAGTGTAAGCTATCCCCGCGTTTTATGCCTTGACGCGGAAAACCTGCACCAGATCGGTCAGGTGATGCCCTTTACGGCTCAGCTCATGCGCGGTCAGTTCCGACGTAGCGACCAGTTCGGTGCTTTCGTGCGTCGCCTGGCCAATCTGGATCATGGCGATATTGACCTGACCAATGCCCGCCGACTGCTCTTTCGAGGCGATGTTGATCTCGCTCATCAGCACTTTCACCTGTTCGATGCGGCCGACGATATTTTCCATCGACTGGCGCGTCTGCTCGGAAAGATCGTGTCCCTGAACCACTTTGCTCAGCGAGTTTTCGATCAGGCCGTCAATCTCCTTGGCCGCCGTGGCGCTACGCTGCGCCAGCGCGCGCACTTCTGCCGCCACCACCGCAAAGCCTTTACCGTGTTCGCCGGCTCGGGCGGCTTCCACTGCGGCGTTAAGCGCCAGAATATTGGTCTGGAAAGCGATCGACTCAATCACATGGGTGATATCGGCGATACTCTGCGAGGCGCTTTTGATATCGGTCATGGTCACAACGGAGCGCGAAACCGTTTCGCCGCCCTTGCCGACCGCCTCTGCCGCTTCGCCGACCAGCGTCAGCGCCTGGGAGACGTTAGCGGCGTTCTGCGCCACGGTCGCGCTGAGCTGCTCCATGCTGGCCGACGTCTCTTCAACGCTGGCCGCCTGGCGCGTAATCTGCTCGCTGATGTTTTCGCTGCTGGAGGCGATGGCGTCGGTGCCGCTGCTGATCTCCTGCGCGGCTTCGCGCACCTGGGAGACGATGCGGTCAAGGCCGTCGCCGATGCCGTTGATAGCGACGATCAGCTTGCCGACCTCGTCATGGCGGCGGGTTTCCAGCGTTGCCTGCAGGTTGCCGGCGGAGTAGTGCTCAGCCAGTTCAATCACCTGCTGCAGCGGTTTGCTGACCCAGCGATGGGTGGTGGTGATAAAGCCCAGCGCGAACAGCGACACCAGCGCGGCGCCCAGCATCAGGAACAGGTTGCGCGTGTGCTGAATTGGCGCCAACAGGCTGGCTTTATTTACCTCGCCCAGAATGACCCAATGCCAGTCCGGCAGATGGTGCCAGGCCATGATTTGCGTTTCGCCGTTGGCGTCCTGCACTTGCACCGTACCGGAACTTTTGCTCAGCAGCAGCTGGCGGGTCGCTTCCGGCCACGCAGGCAGCTGGCCTTCGCGGTCAGGATGGAAGACATACTGGCCGCGACTTTTGCCTTCCGCGTCGCTCAGCACCGAGAAGTGGCCACTTTCGCCCAGCTTCTTCGACAGCACTTTCTCCCGGATCAGCGCGTACTGTTTGGTGATATCCACGCCGACGAAGAGAATGCCCACCACCTGGCCGCTGGCGTCTTTCACCGGCTGATACTGCGTGATATAGCGTTTACCGAACAGCATGGCGACGCCCTGAAAAATCTGGCCCTGCTGCGCCAGTTTCCAGGCCGGGCTGCTGCGATCCAGACGCGTGCCGATAGCGCGATCGCCATTCTCTTTGCGCAGCGAGGTAGAAACGCGCAGGAAGTCGTCGCCGGTACGCACGAAAATTGTAGAGATTGCGCCGGTACGTGCCAGAAAATCATCGACCAGGCCCTCATCCAGGTTCAGGGTTTTCAGCCCTGCGCGCAGCACGGGCGCCTGCTCTGCGCCGATAGCAACAGTTTGGTTCGCATCGACAGAAAATTGTTTGGGCAAAAAGCTTTGAAAAAGCGCGGTATAGTTGGCGACTTCTTCACTTAACGTACTGTTGAACATCGTCGCCATATCGCCGATGCCGTCGACCTGGTTTTCCATGTTTTCCAGCGTCAGCGCCTGCATCTGGTTTGAAGCGTTATTGGTTAACGCCAGAGTCAAAACTAAAAACAGCGCGGCTACGCTTAGCGAGGTGATCACCGACAGCTTAACGCCGAGGCTCCAGCGCCCGAATGCGAGAAATTTCATAAAATAACCTGTTGATTATAAGAAGGGGTCATAACGGTTAACGGCGGGCAGCGGGAAATATTTAGTGGCGAATTCAGCAGACAGATCAACGAAATAAGCAATAAACTCAAATAACAGCATGATTAGCTGGCTATTTGTATTTATAGCCGGTAGTGCGATGACTTAAGGGGAAAGCGATGATTGAAGTCAGTACGGAATTTTTCGCGGGTATTGAATGCCTGCACGCCGCGCCAGCGGGCAAAAGAGACGAACCGCTGCCCACCGTTCTTTTTTATCACGGTTTCGCCTCGTCGAAAGAGGTTTACAGCTATTTTGGCGTGGCGCTGGCGCAGGCGGGTTTTCGCGTCATTTTGCCCGACGCCGAGATGCACGGCGCGCGTTATAACGGCGACAGCGAACTTCGCCTCAGCGCTTTCTGGACGATCCTGAAAAGCAATATTGATGAAATGCCGGCGCTGATTGCCGCGTTGCGCCAGCGGAATTTAATTGACGGAGCGCGCCTTGCGGCGGCCGGCGCGTCGATGGGCGGCATGACCGTGCTGGGCGCGATGGCGCGCTACCCTGAGCTGGCCAGCGTCGCCTGCCTGATGGGCTCGGGCTATTTTATGTCGCTGGCTGCCAGGCTGTTTCCGCCGCTGACGGTAGAAACTGCGGAAGATAAGCAAAAACTGGCTGAAGAGCTGGCGCCGCTGGCGGAGTATGACATCGGGCAGCGACTGGAAAAGATCGCCGATCGGCCGCTGCTGCTCTGGCATGGCGAAGCGGATGAGGTCGTGCCCGTAGCGGAAAGTTTAAAACTGGAAAAAGCGCTGAGGGAAGCGAAGCTCGACGCCCGGCTGACGTTTTTAACGGAGCAGGGCGTCGGGCATCGTATCACGCCACCGGCGCTGAACGCGGCGACAGCATTTTTTAAACGGCATCTGTAGCATCCTGTTATAACTGCTGCGTGAGCCGTCGCGCGGCAGGTGCCGTGACCGAAGGATTGTCCGTCGGCTGGCTGGCTGGTGAATCGATACGGTTAATATAGACGTAGCTGTTCGCCGCTTTGCTGGTTACGCGCTGCTCACAGCCAGACTGACTGGCAAGGGCGGAAGTGGAAAGTGCGAGTCCGAGAAAGGTGGCGATTGCGATGGTTTTCATAATCCAACTCCACAATCAGGTAACAAATCTGACGCCGGGCGTCAGGGTCTTGTCATAACGTTTAAAGTTTAGCGCGCTTTGTCGTAAAGTGTATTAGTAATTCTTGCTTTTTACCGTCACGCTTCGCGAGCGTTAGGCTGCTGATATTTCTCCTTTCTCACCTGAATCTGGCCAGCGCTGACAAATAATTTACATCGGGCCGCGACTTTACCTTGAGTTTCCCTGGCGCCGTCAGTATGATTACGCGTCAATTTTTCAGCCGCACACAAACACGTTCCTTGCTTCCATGGGCCGCGGTTGACCCTGACAGGAGGCTGAATAATCCGTAAGGAGCAAATTCGATGCGTCATTACGAAATCGTTTTTATGGTTCATCCTGACCAAAGCGAACAGGTTCCTGGCATGATCGAGCGTTACTCTGCCACCATCACCGGTGCAGAAGGTACGATCCACCGCCTGGAAGACTGGGGCCGCCGTCAGCTGGCTTACCCGATCAACAAACTGCACAAAGCGCACTACGTTCTGCTGAACGTTGAAGCGCCGCAGGAAGCGATCGATGAGCTGGAAACTAACTTCCGCTTCAACGACGCCGTTATCCGCAGCATGGTTATGCGCGTTAAGCACGCGGTAACTGAAGCTTCTCCGATGGTTAAAGCGAAAGACGAGCGCCGTGAGCGTCGTGAAGATTTTGCTAACGAAATCTCTGATGAAGCAGATGCTGGGGATTCTGAAGAGTAATTGACCGTGGTGGCTAATCGGCTGACGCTGTCTGGCACCGTGTGCAAGACGCCGATGCGTAAAGTAAGCCCCTCAGGTATTCCACACTGCCAGTTCGTGCTTGAGCACAAATCGATGCAGGTGGAAGCCGGTTTTACCCGGCAAGCCTGGTGTCGGATGCCGGTGATTATCAGCGGCAAAGCCCATCAGGCCATTACTCAAAGTATAACGGTCGGCACGCCGATCACCGTTTCCGGTTTCATTAGCAGCCATCAAGGGCGCAATGGACTGAATAAAACGGTGCTGCATGCCGAGCAGATTGAATTGATAGATTCTGGAGACTAGCCAAATGGCACGTTATTTCCGTCGTCGCAAGTTCTGCCGTTTCACCGCGGAAGGCGTTCAAGAGATCGACTATAAAGATATCGCAACGCTGAAAAACTACATTACTGAAAGCGGTAAGATTGTACCAAGCCGTATCACTGGTACTCGCGCTAAATACCAGCGTCAGCTGGCTCGTGCTATCAAGCGCGCGCGTTACCTGTCTCTGCTGCCGTATACCGATCGTCATCAGTAACGGCTGTTGTCAATTAACGACTTTAAGAGGATAAGGTAATGCAAGTTATTCTGCTTGATAAAGTAGCAAACCTGGGCACCCTGGGCGACCAGGTAAACGTTAAAGCGGGCTACGCTCGTAACTTCCTGGTACCACAGGGCAAAGCTGTTCCTGCTACCAAGAAAAACGTTGAGTTCTTCGAAGCACGTCGTGCAGAGCTGGAAGCCAAACTGGCTGACGTTCTGTCCGCTGCTAACGCTCGCGCTGAGAAAATCAACGCGCTGGGCAGCGTTACCATCGCGTCTAAAGCAGGCGACGAAGGTAAACTGTTCGGTTCTATCGGTACTCGCGACATCGCTGACGCTGTTACTGCAGCTGGCGTTGAAGTGGCCAAGAGCGAAGTTCGCCTGCCGAACGGCGTTCTGCGCACTACCGGTGAGCACGAAGTGGACTTCCAGGTTCACAGCGAAGTATTCGCAAAACTGACTGTAAACGTGGTTGCTGAAGCTTAATCGCTTCGCTACTGCTGAAAACGCCGGCCATGTGCCGGCGTTTTTGTTTTTATCGCTTAGTGAACCTGCAGGAAAGTGCCGTCCGGCTGGCGGGTAAACAGGATTTCGCCCTGATCGGTAGTCACCGCAAGACCTGTCACCACGCCGTGAGAATTCTGACGTATCCTTACCGCCTGGCCAGCCTGCAGATTACTCAGCGGCTTGCCTTCGCCTTCTACCCGAGCCATCGCAAACACATCGTTGACCGGCAGATTATGGTCGCGGAACAGCTGCGCCAGCGTTTGTCCGGAAGCGATCTGATAGTTAGTCCACTGACCCTGAGCATCACCTTTCGGCGGCTGCTCGCTTTCTGCCGGCGCGCTCAGCTCCGCCTGTAGCGGCACGTCCGTGGTGGTTCGCTCTACGTCAACCGGACGCGTCGGCTGCTCCGGCTGTCGCGGTGAAGGCCAGAGAAAGGCCAGTAACACCAGCGCGCTGGCGATAATAATAGCGCGGCGGTGGAAGGGCGGCAGCGGATCCATCCAGCGCGCGGAATCCGTCAGGCGCCAAATCTGGTTAAACCACCGTGTAGCTGGTGACGCTTTGGTTGCTGGCATGGCGTCGTCCTCCTTGCGCGTTCCTCGCGCGAATAAAATATACCGCTTAAGCGAAGCCGAAAGCGGCCGGCGTTTCCTTCGTCTACGGGCAATATGCCCCATATTGACCTCTACTGAAATATAGCTGATAGCGCACTCTCCGTGCGGCTTTTCTGCCGCTGACGGCACAGCGGTATTGTTTCCTTTTACGCTGAAAATGTCATCCGAAGAAGATGGCGTTTTACCCCTGTAGCCTGCGCTGTTATGCTTCGTGCTCAGTTTTATTACCAGTAAAGGAAAATCCATGACTACCCCTTCTTTAGACAGCGTAGAAGCACAGGCGAGCTACGGTATCGGTTTACAGGTTGGCCAGCAGCTGCTGGAATCCGGACTGCAGGGCCTGCAGCCAGAAGCGCTGCTGGCTGGCCTGCGCGACGCGCTGGAAGGGAACTCCCCGGCGGTGCCTGTTGACGTCGTACACCGTGCGCTGCGTGAAGTGCACGAGCGTGCCGACGCGGTACGTCGCGAGCGCCAGCAGGCGATGGCCGCTGACGGCCAGAAATTTCTGGAAGAGTATGGCCAGCGCGAAGGCGTGAGCAGCACCGAATCCGGCCTGCGTTTCAGCGTGATCAAACAGGGTGACGGCGCTATCCCGTCTCGCCAGGATCGCGTACGCGTTCACTACACCGGCAAGCTGATTGACGGCAGCGTTTTCGACAGCTCCGTTGCGCGCGGCGAGCCGGCTGAATTTCCGGTCAGCGGCGTGATTCCAGGCTGGATTGAAGCGCTGACCCTGATGCCGGTTGGATCGAAATGGGAACTGGTGATCCCACAAAACCTGGCCTATGGCGAACGCGGCGCAGGCGCTTCTATTCCGCCATTCAGCACGCTGGTATTTGAAGTCGAGCTGCTGGAAATTCTGTAAGCCTGAACCGTCGGAAATAATTATTTCCGATAAGTTCTGAAGTGGCGGCATTAATTATGCCGCCATTCTAAAATACCCATAACTTGCCTGAAATTATTTTATTTAAAATATAACTACTTCCTTTTTTTAGGACTAATCGCAAAGATTTTAATTTGAAGAGTTTTCCTGGTTGAAATAAATTACCTGCTGGCAGGAATGCCAGAATGATCGTTATAAGATTATTTCAATTCAAGGAGAATATTATGCGTGATTTAAATGCCCATGAAGTCCAATGCGTTTCAGGCGGCTGGGTTTTTGCTGATATTGGTTCAGGTCTTGGCTACATTGTCGGCTCTATTATCGATTTGGGCGCGACTGCTGGCGGCCTGAAAACAACCGCGAAAAGCTCATTCCAGGAAATCGGTTCAGGCATTGGCAAAATGCTGGAACTGAATCTTTCCGGCGCCATCAACGACATTGGCAAGGGTGTTTCTGATACGTTGAAATGCGGCGTTAAAGTAATAGATGATATAAGGGGCTCTTCCAGCTCCAGCAGCTAAGGGTAATAAAAAGCCAGCATTACGCTGGCTTTTACGATTTAATTAGCGTTTAGTTTTACCTGATAAAGCGCAAAACCAATATCGTCTTCACCTGTTTTTTTCAGTGGATGTTGTGCGTGCGTTTTAATAAATTGCTCAGCTTTAGCCGTCGGCGATGTTTCGAAAAAAACAGCCAGTGGTTGATCGCTATTAATCGCCGCCAGCCGCCAGTTATTATCCGCCTGCGGTCTGACTTCACCCTGTAATTTAGTCTGCGCCTGAATGTACGCCGCCACCACGGCGCGGTTTTCGTCCGGCGAAGAAAACGCGATATGCGTCTCACCCGTTCCGGCAAACTTTCCGCCCCAGGCGCGATAGTTATTGGTCGCTACCAGGAAAGTTGCGTTAGGATCGATGGCTTTTCCCTGGAAAGTGAGATCGCGAATGCGGGAAGCCTGGTCGTTAATCAGCTGGCATTCCGCATCATAGCGAGCGGGCTGCGTGACATCTATCTGATAGCTGACGCCGTCGATCACGTCGAAGTTATAGGTGCGGAAATCCCAGTTAATCAGCGGCTGCGGCTTAGCGCTGTGGGGATCGATCTGGTTAAACTGGCCCGCCGAGCACTCCAGCCACTCTTTTACCTCTTTGCCGCTGGCTTTCACCACGACCAGCGTATTGGGATAAAGGTAGAGATCTGCCGCGTTGCGGAAGGTCAGCGGCCCTTTTTCCACTTCGACATAGCTGGCAGGATCGTTCTTGCGTCCGCCCGCCTTGAATGGCGCGGCGGCGGAGAGCACCGGCAAATCAGCTAAATCCGGATCGCCCTGAATAAAATGCTCTACGTAGTCACGCTGCGCGTTATTGACTATCTGCACGGTCGGATCGTCCTGCACCAGCGACAGATAGCTGTACATCACATCCGCCGATTTACCGATGGGCTTGCTGACAAACTCCCGCGTGGCGCTATGGTCGGGCGCCATCACCTTCAGCAGCGCCGGATCTTCCGCCGCCAGCGATTTTTTCGCTGCCGTATCGTAGATGGGACGTGCCTGCGCCGTGGCTTCGCTTACCCGCCAGCGGCCCGAATCATTATTGAGCACCAGATCGACCACGCCGAGATGATCGCCCCACATGCCGGGCATGACCGCGGGAACGCCGTTCAGCGTGCTTTTGGCGATATCGGCGCCCTTGATTGCCGCAAAATCCTGGCTCGGGAAGACGGCATGGGCGTGACCAAACAGAATGGCGTCGATGCCCGGGACCTGGCTGAGATAGTAAACAGAGTTTTCCGCCATGGCGTGCCACGGCTCGCTGGAGAGGCCGGAATGCGGAATAGCAACAATCAGATCCGCGCCCTGTCGGCGCATTTCCGGCACCCATTTGCGGGCGGTTTCCGTTATGTCCTCCACGGTAATTTTGCCGCTGAGGTTTTTCCTGTCCCACACCATAATCTGCGGCGGCACAAAGCCGATATAACCCACTTTCAGCTGATGCTTGTTTCCCTGCCGATCGGTCACTTCCTCCGCCTTGATGAGAAAAGGCGTAAAAAGCGGTTTGCCGCTGTGGATATCAATGATATTGGCGTTGATATAAGGAAATTTCGCGCCGCTGATGGCTTGCTGCAGATAATCCAGGCCGTAATTAAACTCGTGGTTGCCCAGATTGCCGACGGTATAGTCCAGCGTGTTCATCGCCTTGTAAACAGGATGGATTTCGCCCTGTTTCAAGCCGGTTGCCGCCACATAGTCGCCCAGCGGGCTGCCCTGGATAATGTCGCCGTTATCCACCAGCACGCTGTTAGCCGCCTCTTTACGCGCCGCCGCAATCAGCGTGGCGGTGCGCACCAGGCCGAACTTTTCCGTAGGCGTGTCCTTGTAGTAGTCAAAATCCATCATATTGCTGTGCAGATCGGTGGTTTCCAGCAGGCGGAAATCTACCGTGGCGGCATGTAGCGCGCCGCTGACCAGCAGAGCGCTCAGCGTCACAACGGGCTTAATCATTTTTTCTCCTTAATAGCATTGAGTTACTCCCTAACGTCGCAAAGTTTTGTGAAACTAATACCTTCTCTCTCACAGATATGTGACCTGCTACAAATATTTCTCTGTTAGCGGCATAAAAACGGGAAGCAACTGGAAAGATGTGAACCGCAATCCGGCTAGTCGGTCAAAAAAACAGGAGCTTCTGCGGCGGAAAATAAATTATGCTATTGATAATTAAGTGCTGACGGAAGGTTCGGCCTTCGATCTCCGGCATCGACTATGATCAACAGAGCGCTGGCGCGCGGATTCAGCCAGAGTAACGGCCGGCGCCGGCTTGCCAATGAAGAGGTGGAAAATGTTAGAGAATATATGCCAGCTGGCACGAGACGCGGGCGTTGCCATCATGCAGATCTACGATGGTCAGGCGCCGCTTGATGTCTCCACAAAATCCGATGATTCGCCCGTGACCGCCGCGGATCTGGCCGCACACAAAGTTATCCTGCAGGGGCTTGCCGCGCTGACGCCCGAAGTGCCTGTTCTGTCGGAAGAAGATCCGCCAGGCTGGGAAGTTCGCCAGCGCTGGCAGCGCTACTGGCTGGTCGATCCGCTGGACGGCACCAAAGAGTTTATCAAGCGGAACGGCGAATTCACGGTCAATATCGCGTTGATAGAAGAGGGCAAACCGGTGCTGGGCGTGGTCTATGCGCCGGTGATGGATGTGATGTATTCTGCGGCCGACGGCAAAGCGTGGAAGGAAGAGGGCGGCGTGAAAACGCAGATCCACGTGCGGGAAGCGCGTCCGCCGCTGGTGGTGGTCAGCCGCTCGCACTCCGATAGCGAGCTGGAAGACTATCTCAGCCAGCTGGGCGAGCACCAGACCATCGCTATCGGCTCCTCGCTGAAGTTCTGTCTGGTGGCCGAAGGCAAAGCGCAGCTCTACCCGCGTTTTGGGCCGACCAACATTTGGGATACCGGCGCAGGCCACGCCGTAGCGATCGCCGCTGGCGCGCATGTCCATGACTGGCAGGGAAAAACGCTGGACTATGCGCCACGCGAATCTTTCCTGAACCCGGGATTCCGCGTGTCGATCTTCTGATCCGCGCTAAGGGATGGAGGCGGCGAGGCTGTCTCCATTCTGTCAGCTAGCGCAATAAATCCCGCACCAGCGCAATCACCTGCTGCACTTCCTGCTGCGTCAACGCGCCGTCTTTGACAAAACGTATCCTGCCTGTTTTATCCAGCACGATAACCGCTGAACCTTCGTTTTCAAGCTGCCAGGCGCGTTTGGCGACGCCGTTGCTGTCGACGATAAATTGCGACCAGGGATACTGTTTTTTATTGCTCTGAATGCTGCTGCGCACAAACATGCCGGTGCCGGGGATCGCGTCATCGGTGTTGATTAGCGTGGTGGTCTGATAGCGCTCTTGCGGAAAGTGGGCCATTTTCACCGCTTCAATCAGCGCCGCATTCTTCTCTTTAGCCGAGGCGCGCCCGGCGATATGCTGAATGATGCGCACTTTTCCCGGCAAAGCCGCGCTATTCCAGTTTTGATAGCTAAACTCATCCTGCTGATAGCGCAGCTCGCCCCGATCGCTGATGCCAACAGGCGGCACGCGCTGGCCTGTCACAAGATTATGGGCGCAGACGATGGACGGTGAGGCAAGCGTAAACAGCAGCAGGCAGAGACGGAAGTTCATCATTCGGGCAACCGCATTCATTAGTCATGTTACTGCAATAATAAACAGGGATGATGCGTCTGTCGCAGGGATACAACATCTTTGCAACACGACGCACAAATTTGCGGGACTCAACGGTTTATACTGTCATCCTGCCGGTGGCTGACAGAGCCTACTGTCATGATGTGTAAAAACAGTAAATAAATTGGGTTTTAGGACTTTTGGAAGTCAAACCTGGTCTATAGTGTATCCACTTTGTGCTGCAAAGCTTCGTACCGAGCCTGGACACGACGCAGCACGTATTATCTTTCAGGAGGAGTAACATGAAGATTTTTCAGCGCTATAATCCGCTGCAGGTGGCCAAATATGTTAAAACTTTGTTCCGTGGCCGGATCTACATTAAAGATGTAGGCGCGTTTGAATTTGATAAAGGTAAGATCCTGATCCCGCGCATTAAAGATAAACAGCACTACAGCGTGATGTCAGAAGTTAACCGTCAGGTGCTGCGTTTGCAGACCGAGTTTAACTAACGCCCGCGAGCGGCGTAAAAGAAAGAAGGCGCGAATTTCGCGCCTTTTCTGTTTTATTCTTCCACCATCTTGCTCAGTACGGGCGCCGCGCCCTGTCTGGCTTCATCTATCCTGGTGACCAGCAGCTGATCGATACGGTAGCTGTCGATATCCACCACTTCAAACTTATAGCCATGAAACTTCACGAAGTCGGTGCGCTTAGGGATCTTCCTCAGCATATACATCATAAAGCCGCCGATGGTTTCGTAGTTGCCGGACTGCGGAAACTCGTCGATATCCAGCACGCGCATCACGTCGTCGATCGGCGTGCCGCCTTCCACCAGCCATGAGTTTTCATCGCGCGCCACAATCTGCTCTTCCAGACCCTGGCCGACCAGATCGCCCATCAGCGTGGTCATTACGTCGTTCAGGGTAATAATCCCTACCACCAGCGCGTACTCGTTCATGATCACCGCGAAGTCTTCGCCGGCGGTTTTGAAGCTTTCCAGCGCTTCCGACAGCGTCAGCGTATCCGGCACGATCAGCGCCGAGCGGATCTGCACGCCGCTGTTAAGCGCCATGCTCTGATTGCCCAGCACGCGCAGCAGCAGCTCTTTGGAGTCAACGTAGCCGACGATATGATCGATATCATCGTTACAGACCAGGAATTTAGAGTGCGGATGGTTGGCGATTTTTTCTTTCAGGCTGGCCTCATCCTCGTGCAGATTGAACCAGATCACGTTCTCGCGCGAGGTCATGGAAGAGGGCACGGTGCGCGACTCCAGCTCAAAGACGTTTTCTATCAGCTCGTGCTCCTGCTTGCGCAGTACGCCCGCCAGCGCGCCAGCCTCCACGACCGCATAGATATCGTCCGAGGTGATGTCGTCCTTGCGCACCAGCGGAATTTTAAACAGGCGGAAAATAATGTTGGCGCCGCCGTTAAAGAACCACACCAGCGGCCGAAAGATAAACAGGCAGAGCCGCATAGGGTTAATGATCTTTAGCGCGATGGTTTCCGGCGCGATCATGCCCAGACGTTTCGGGAAAAGATCGGCAAAGAGAATAAACAGGCTGGTGACCACGGTGAAGGAAGCGATAAAGCTAAGCTGCTCGGCCAGCACCGGGCCGGTAAAGCGATCGAACAGCGTACGGAAAACCGGCGAAAAAGCGGAGTCGCCGACGATACCGCCCAGAATAGCCACGGCGTTCAGGCCAATCTGCACCACGGTAAAGAACATGCCGGGCGTTTCCTGCATTTTCAGCACGCGCTGCGCGTTGATGTTGCCTTCGTCCGCCAGCAGCTTCAGCTTGATTTTGCGCGAAGCGGCCAGAGAGATTTCCGAAAGAGAAAAAAACGAGCTGATGGCGATCAGCATTAAGATGACAAGCAAGCTGTCTAACATAAAACATCCATTAAGTGGCCGGTTCAGACGCTTTTGCGGAAAGAAGCGCTAAAGCAGGCCTTAAGTTGAGTACCTGTCATTTTTGGCCTGGGCAGCGATGGCGCGGCGTACTTCCTGTACCCTGATGTCGCGCCGGGCTATCCGTGCCAAAAATGTCTGCGCCGTTTGCAGGAGCAGAAAGACGTTAACTGGCCGCGATGCGGCCTCAGCTGTGGATTATAGCTGTGGTGAGGATTGCTTACAATTGCGGCGCTACGCGGCGCACGGCGTTAACGCGGCGGTGAGATTTATCCGAGTATGCGCTTTTAACGAACGGGTCGCCGCCTTCCCGCGCGATCCCCGGTTGTAACCTGGCGATTGTTTGCACACAATAACGCAAATTCTGGCTTTTCGAAGAAAAAGAGCCTCTGAACCCGCAAAAAGTTGCCATGCTTAAGCGGGCTATTTTACAGATTCAGCAGTTGCGCCTGTCAGGAATCCAGGCCGGCAATAAAATCAGGAGTTAGCGTGACACGAATTCACGTCTGTTGCATGTTGTGTTTGATCGCCGCCGCACCTGCAGCGACGGCGGCTACAGTACGCCTGCAGGTCACAGGATTATCCGGCGAATTACAAAAAAACGTGCGTGCGAGACTGTCGACCATTTCCAGCGAGGAAGTGACCTCTGATGGTCGTTTTCGTGCGCGCGTCAGCGAAGCGGTTAAGGAAGGCCTTAAAGCGCTGGGCTATTACGAGCCGCAGATCGAATTTGAACTTCAGCCACCGCCCGCGGGCGGCAAGCGTCCGGTGCTGCTGACCAAAGTGACGCCGGGCGAGCCGGTGAAGCTGGCGGGTGAAACAGTGATTATCCGTGGCGAAGCCCGCACTGACGAAGATTACCAGGCGCTGGTACGCACTGGAAAAGGCAAAATCGGCGGCGTGCTCAACCACAGCGATTACGACGGCTTTAAAAGCTCGCTGAGCAATCTGGCGCTGCGCAAAGGCTACTTTGACGGCGATTATCGCAAGAGCCAGCTGGGCGTCTCCGTAGCGCGGCGAGAGGCCTTTTGGGATATCGACTACGACAGCGGCCAGCGCTACCGCTTTGGCGACGTCAGCTTCGAAGGATCGCAAATCCGCGAGGAGTATCTGCAAAATCTGGTGCCGTTTAAAAAAGGCGACTATTACAGCTCGCGCGATCTGGCGGAGCTGAACCGTCGTCTTTCCTCCACCGGCTGGTTTAATTCCGTGGTGGTGGCGCCGCAGTTCGATCAGGCGCGCAAAAGCAAAATCCTGCCCCTGCACGGCGTGGTCAGCCCGCGTACGGAAAACACCATTGAAACGGGCGTCGGCTACTCTACCGACGTTGGCCCGAGAGTAAAAGCGACCTGGAAAAGGCCGTGGGTCAACTCTTACGGCCACAGCTTCACCACCAGCGCCAATATCTCCGCGCCAGAGCAGCAGCTTGATTTTAGCTATAAAATTCCGCTGCTGAAGAATCCGGTAGAGCAGTACTATCTGCTGCAGGGCGGTCTGAAAAGAACGGATCTCAACGATACCAAAGCGGACTCCACCACGCTTGCCGCCTCGCGCTACTGGGAATCCTCAACGGGCTGGCAGCGCGCCGTCAACCTGCACTGGAGCCTCGATCACTTTACCCAGGGCAACGTCACCAACACCACCATGCTGATCTATCCGGGCGTCAGCATCAACCGCACTCGCTCGCGCGGCGGCCTGATGCCGACATGGGGCGATTCGCAGCGCTACTCGCTGGATGTCTCCGATACCAGCTGGGCGTCGGATATTGATTTCGCCGTCGTACAGGCGCAGAACGTCTGGATCCGCACGCTGGCGGACAAACACCGCTTTGTGCTGCGCGGCAATCTTGGCTGGATAGAAACCAACGATTTCGAACGCGTGCCGCCCGATCTGCGTTTCTTCGCGGGCGGCGACCGCAGCATTCGCGGCTACAAGTATAAAGGCATCTCGCCGCGTGACGACGACGGCAAGCTGACCGGCGCCTCGAAGCTGGCGACCGGCTCAATAGAATATCAGTACAACGTTACCGGCAAGTGGTGGGGCGCGGCGTTTGTGGATTCCGGCGAAGCGGTTAACGACATCAAACAGAGTAATTTCAAAACCGGCGCCGGTTTCGGCGTGCGCTGGCAGTCGCCGGTTGGGCCGATCAAACTGGATATCGCCCGACCGATCGGCGACAGCGATGCGCGCAATTTACAGTTTTACATCGGGTTGGGGCCTGAACTATGAAGCTTTGGAAAAAGGTCCTTATTGGCATCCTGATTTTTCTGGTCGTGCTGTTGGGCGGCGTGGCGTTTTTAATCGGCACCACCACCGGCCTGCATTTGGTGCTGAACGGCGCGGCGCGCTGGGTGCCTGGACTGGCGATCAAACAGGTCAGCGGCGGCTGGCGCGATCTTCGGCTTACTGGCGTGCGTTACGAGATGCCTGGCGTAACGGTCAACGCGGGCGAATTTCATCTCGCCCTGAACTTAGGCTGCCTGAAAAACAGCGCTTTCTGTATTAACGATCTGGCGCTGCGCGACGCCAGCGTGGTGGTGGACAGTACGAAGCTGGGGCCGTCCGCGCCGGAGACTCAGGAAGATACCTCCTCCGGCGATCTGAGCACGCCGTATCCCATCACTTTACGGCAGCTGGCGCTGCATAACATCACGGTAAAAGTCGACGACACGGCGATCTCGCTGGCGGATTTCACTTCCGGCCTTAGCTGGCAGCAGCGCGCGCTTACCTTAACGCCAACCCATATTCAGGGACTGCTGATCGCGCTGCCGAAAGCGGCCAAAGTGGCGGACGAGCAGGTCGTACAGCCTAAAGTGCAGCAGCCTGAGGCAAACGAGCCGCCGCTGGGCGAAACACTCAAGGCGATGTTCGCCAAACCGCTGCTGCCGGATCTGCCCGATTTCAAACTGCCGCTGGATGTGAATATCCAGCAGATCCTCGGCGAGCAGCTGCGTATTACGGGCGATACCGATATCGCCATCACGCGCCTGCTGCTGAAAGCGCAAACCCAGGATCGTCTGCTGCATCTGGAAACGCTGGACGTCGATTCGCCCCAGGGTCAGCTCAACGCCAGCGGCCAGGCGCAGCTGGCCGACAGCTGGCCGGTGAGTTTTAACCTGAACAGCTCGCTTAATGTCGACCCGATTAAAGGCGAGAAGATCAGTATGACCGTTGGCGGCGGCCTGCGCGAGCAGCTTGAGCTGGCGCTGAATCTTTCCGGGCCGGTCAGGGCGCAGCTGAACGCGCAGACAAAGCTGGCGGAAGCGGGCCTGCCGCTGGCGATGACGCTGCAAAGCCCGCAGCTGCGCTGGCCGCTGGCCGGCGAAACGCAGTATCAGGCCGATAACCTGAACTTCAGTTTTAAAGGTAAGGCGACGGACTACGTGATGTCGCTGAGAACCGCGCTGCGCGGCGAAGCCATTCCGCCAGCCACGCTGACGCTGAACGGCAAAGGCAATGTGGAGCAGTTTTCGCTGGAGAAGCTGCGGCTGGCGGCGCTGGAAGGCACTGCCGATCTGACAGCGATGGTGGACTGGAGCAAAGCGATCAGCTGGCGCAGCGAGCTGCAGCTCAACGGCATCAATACCGCGCGCCAATATCCGGACTGGCCAGCGAAGCTGGAAGGCAAAATCACCACGCGCGGCAGCCTCTACGGCGGAAGCTGGCAGATGCGGGTGCCGGAGCTGAAGCTGCGCGGCAACGTGAAGCAGAACGCGGTCAGCGCCGACGGCTCGCTTTACGGCAACAGCTACAACCAGTGGGATATTCCCGGCATCAAACTGGTGCTGGGCCGTAACAACATCGATCTGAAAGGCTCGCTCGGCGACAAGCTGGCGCTGGACGCCAATATCGACGCGCAGCATCTGGATAACGCCCTGCCGGGATTAGGCGGCGTGGCGAAAGGCACCATCAAGGCGCGTGGCGATCTGAAGACGCCGCAGCTGCTGGCCGACCTTACCGCTACAGGACTACGCTGGCAGGCGATGAGCATCGCCCGCGTAGCGCTGCAGGGCGACGTCAAATCGGGCGAGCAGATCCAGGGCAAGCTGGCGCTGCGCGTGGATCGCCTGAAGCAGGATACGCTGGCGATCGACCGGCTGGATCTGGATGCCAGCGGCGACGAAAAAGCGCATCAGCTAAAGCTGACGGTTAACGGCCAGCCGGTATCGGGCCAGCTGCAGCTCAACGGCAGCTTCGATCGTGACCAGCAGCGCTGGCGCGGCACGCTTAACAATACCCGCTTCGACACGCCGGTAGGCGAATGGCGCCTGACGCGCGCGATAGCGCTGGATTACCTCAACAGCAGCCAGACGGCCTCGATTGGCCCGCACTGCTGGCTGAACCCCAACGCTGAGCTTTGCGTGCCGCAAACCATCGAAGCCGGCCCGTCCGGCCATGCGAAAGTAACCCTGAACCGCTTTGATCTGGCGATGGTGAAGCCGTTTTTAACCGACGCCACCAAACTCAGCGGCGTTTTTAGCGGCGGCGCCGACGTTAGCTGGACGGCAGGCGGCGGTCTGCCGCAGGGTCGCGTTTCGCTGAAGGGTAATGGCGTGAAGGTCGAACAGGATGTGGACGGCAATACGCTGCCGATCGCTTTTGATACGCTGAATCTGAACGCGGCGCTGCGCAACGGTAGCGCGCAGCTCGACTGGCTGATCCGCCTGGTTAAAAACGGCCAGCTGGACGGCAACGTGCAGATCAGCGATCCGCAGAACAAGCGCGGCCTTTCCGGCAACGTAAATATCAAAAACCTGGACCTGGCGCTGGTTAATCCGGCGCTGATGCAGGGCGAGAAAGTTGCCGGGATGCTGAACAGCGCGCTGCGCCTGGGCGGCAGCCTGCAGAAGCCACAGGTCTTCGGTCAGCTTGGGTTGAGAAATGTTGACGTCAACGGCAGCTTTATGCCGATCGATTTAACCAGCGCCAACCTCAACATGGTCTTTAACGGCATGAGTTCGACGCTGCAGGGCCTGATTGAAACTTCACAGGGCCAGCTGGCGCTGAGCGGCAACGCGGACTGGGCGCAGCTGGACGCCTGGCGTGCGCGTATCGCGGCGAAAGGCAGCAAAATCCGCGTAACGGTGCCGCCAATGATCCGTATGGACGTCTCACCGGATCTGGAGTTCGAAGCCACGCCGCAGGCGTTTAACCTGAACGGGCGCGTCGATATTCCGTGGGCGCGCGTCACCGTGCAGGAAGTACCGGAAAGCGCCGTGGGCGTCTCCTCCGACGAAGTGCTGCTGGATGAGAACCTGAAGCCAATCGCGCCGAAAAGTACCGCTATCCCGATCAACAGCAACCTGATTATCCATGTCGGCAACGACGTACGGCTGAGCGCCTTTGGCCTTAAGGCGAAGCTGAACGGCGACCTGAAGCTGGCGCAGGACAAGCGCGGCCTGGGACTGAACGGCCAGATCAATATTCCGTCCGGACGTTTCCACGCCTACGGACAGGATCTGATCGTGCGTAAAGGCGAGCTGCAGTTCTCCGGCCCGGCGAACCAGCCTTACCTTAATATTGAGGCGATTCGTAATCCGGAAGCCACGGAAGATGACGTCACGGCAGGCGTGCGTGTGACTGGCCTGGCCGACGAGCCGAAGGCGGAAGTCTTCTCCGATCCGGCGATGTCGCAGCAGGAAGCGCTCTCTTATCTGCTGCGCGGCCAGGGTCTGGACGCCACGGGCAGCGACAGCAGCGCATTAACCTCGGCGCTGGTGGGATTAGGGCTTGCACAAAGTGGGCAGGTTGTGGGTAAAATCGGGGAGACTTTCGGCGTAAGTAACCTCGCGCTGGATACGGCGGGCGTCGGTGACAGCCAGCAGGTCCAGGTCAGCGGCTACGTATTGCCGGGTCTACAGGTAAAATATGGTGTTGGCATATTTGATTCACTGGCGACTTTAACCTTACGTTATCGCCTGATGCCCAAACTCTATTTGGAAGCGGTGTCTGGTGTAGACCAGGCCCTTGATGTGCTCTATCAGTTTGAGTTCTAGCAATGCGAATAATTGTCTACGGCAGCCTGAGACGCAAGCAGGGTAACAGTCACTGGATGACCAACGGACAGTGGCTGGGCGATCATCTGATCGACGGCTACGAGCTCTATAACCTGGGCCTCTATCCGGGCGTTGTCGCGGGTAGCGGCCAGGTTTACTGCGAAGTCTATCGGGTGGACGCCTCCACGCTGGGCGAGCTGGACGCGCTCAGAACCAAAGGTGGAGAATATAAACGCGAGCTGATGCAAACGCCTTATGGCAGCGCATGGCTCTATGTTTATCAGCGTTCAGTAGAAGGCAAGCAGCGGATAGCCAGCGGAGACTGGCTGCTGCGGGATAACCAGGATCCTGCCTGACTCGTGTCACATAAATAAAAACACCGCTCAGTGAGCGGTGTTTTTTTTCGCTCTTGCTTTGCGGCGCATTGCGCAAAAAATCAGCTATCTTTTTGACGTCAAAAAAGAACTCTGACAGACTTCCCGTTATCAATATTGATTCTTTAGCAGAGAAAACCATGGCTTCTCAATATGAAAGTGACTTTTATGGCTGGACGCTGGAACAGGCGGGATTGCTGCAGGCCGGTAATCTGGAACAGCTGGACACAAGGAACCTGCTTGAGGAAATCAGAAGCATGGGCAATAGTGAACGCCGCGAACTGGAGTCACGTCTGGAGGTGCTGTTTATGCATTTGCTTAAATGGCAGTATCAACCTGCTTATCGGGGACGCAGCTGGCAGCTTACGATAGCGGAGCAGCGCCGTAAAATCTTACGCAGGTTAGACCGGAATCCCAGTCTGAAAAGCGAACTTTCTGAACTGATCGCAGACGCCTGGGGTGACGCTCTGCTCTCCGCCGCGCGTGAAACGGGCATAGAAGCCAGCGATTTTCCGCAAAAGCTTCCCTGGCTTTGGGAGGAATTTATGAACGAGGATTTCTATCCTGAGAGTCATAAATAAAAACACCGCTCAGTGAGCGGTGTTTTTTTATCTTACGGCAAAGCGAAAATTATTTTTTCGCAGCGCGTTCGAAAGAGGAGACGATCTCGGCTTTAGCCGCTTCAGCGTTGTCCCAACCTTCTACTTTCACCCATTTGCCTTTTTCCAGCGCTTTGTACTGCTCGAAGAAGTGGGTGATCTGCGCACGCAGCAGTTCCGGCAGGTCGTTCACATCTTTGATGTGATCGTACTCTTTGGTCAGCTTGGTGTGCGGAACCGCAACCAGTTTAGCGTCTTCGCCAGATTCGTCGGTCATTTTCAGCACGCCGACCGGACGGCAGCGGATCACTGAGCCCGGCTGCAGCGGATAAGGCGTTGGCACCAGCACGTCTACCGGGTCGCCATCCAGAGAGAGCGTATGGTTGATGTAGCCGTAGTTGCACGGATAGAACATCGCGGTAGACATGAAGCGGTCAACAAACAGCGTGCCGGAATCTTTATCTACTTCATATTTAATCGGATCGGCATTAGCCGGGATCTCGATAACGACATAGATATCTTCTGGCAGATCTTTGCCCGCTGGAACCTGGTTTAAACTCATGGTGAATTCCTTTAATCGTCTTAAATCAAGTGACGCTCATTATAGCCAACTGGATATAAAAGTATTCCCCCTTTTTGGGCTTTCGGAATGCTCCAGTATGGCGATTTGGCGGCGCGTGTCCGCCGTGAAAACGGCGTAAAGAAAGGGCGATCCGAAGATCGCCCTGTCAATATCAGCATAGCGTCTTACGCGTCCGGATATTCGCGCAGGAAGCGTTCAGTGTCGTCGACCATGTCGGTGTTGCCGACAAAGAACGGCGAGCGCTGGTGCAGCGTCTCCGGCACCAGATCCAGGATGCGGTTTTTGCCGTCGCTGGCCTTACCGCCGGCCTGCTCGGCCAGGAACGCCATCGGGTTGCACTCATACAACAGGCGCAGCTTGCCTTGCGGATGGCTGGCGGTGCTTGGATAGAGATAAATCCCGCCTTTCAGCAGGTTGCGGTGGAAATCCGCCACCAGCGAGCCGATATAGCGCGAAGTGTAGGGACGACGGGTCAGCTTGTCCTCTTCCTGGCAGAACTTCAGGTATTTTTTCACGCCCTGCGGGAAGCGGATGTAGTTGCCTTCGTTGATGGAGTAGGTGTAGCCCTTTTCCGGGAAGGTCATTCTTTCCGCGCTGAGGCAGAATACGCCCAGCGAAGGATCGTAGGTAAAGGCGTGGACGCCGCAGCCGGTGGTGTAGACCAGCATGGTGGAAGAACCATAGACCACGTAGCCTGCCGCAACCTGCTGACTGCCTGGCTGCAGGAAATCCTCTTCCGTAACCGGCGTGCCTGGCGGCGTGATGCGGCGATAGATAGAGAAAATGGTGCCCACGGAAACATTGACGTCGATATTGGAAGAGCCGTCCAGCGGATCCATCAACACCACATATTTGCCGTTTTCGACGCCTTCGAAAATCACAATCTCGTCTTCTTCTTCAGAAGCGATACCGGCCACGATGCCGCGCGCTTTTAGCGCTGCCTTCAATTTTTCGTTAGCAAACAGATCGAGCTTCATCTGCTGTTCGCCCTGCACGTTTTCCACGCCGCTGGCGCCCAGAATATCGACCAGGCCCGCTTTGTTAATGTCGCGGTGAATGATTTTCGCGCCCAGCTTGATAGCTGAAATCAGCGCCGTCAGCTCACCTGTGGCGTGAGGAAAGTCGTGTTGCTTCTCGACGATAAATTCGCCTAACGTTTTCATAACACAATCCCTGAATCTGCGGTTGAACAGCAGCTTGTGACACAAACTGCCAACGTATACCGGGGCAGTTTAGCCGAATGGGAGGCAAAGAACATAGGGCAAATTCCGTTTCTTCCGCACGATGAGGGCGCTACACTGTGCACCGACCCTTTCAGTAAACGGACCTTTTATGCGTATTCACATCCTCGGTATCTGCGGCACGTTCATGGGCGGCCTGGCAATGCTGGCCCGATCGCTGGGCCATGAAGTGACCGGTTCCGATGCCAACGTTTATCCGCCGATGAGCACGCTTTTAGAAAAGCAAGGTATTGATTTAATACAGGGATATGATGCCTCGCAGCTCGATCCCGCGCCCGATTTGGTGATTATCGGCAACGCGATGACCCGCGGCAACGCCTGCGTGGAAGCGGTACTGGAACGTAATATTCCCTACCTTTCCGGGCCGCAATGGCTGCACGATTTCGTGCTGCGCGACCGTTGGGTGATCGCCGTCGCCGGCACGCACGGGAAAACCACGACGGCGGGCATGACAGCGTGGATCCTACAGGCCTGCGGGCTGGAACCGGGCTTCGTGATCGGCGGCGTACCGGGAAACTTCGAGGTTTCGGCAACTTTAGGAAAAAGCCCATTCTTCGTGATTGAAGCGGATGAGTACGACTGCGCTTTCTTCGATAAGCGTTCCAAATTCGTTCACTACTCTCCACGCACGCTGATCCTCAACAACCTTGAGTTCGATCACGCGGATATTTTTGACGACTTAAAGGCTATCCAGCGTCAGTTCCATCACCTGGTGCGCATCGTGCCTGGTCAGGGCCGTATTATCGTGCCGGAGCAGGACAGCAACCTGAAGCAGGTGATGGCGATGGGCTGCTGGAGCGAGCAGGAGAGCGCAGGCGAAAACGGCCGCTGGCAGGCCAAAAAGCTGACGCCGGACGCGTCAAACTGGGAAGTCTGGCTGGACGGCGCGCGCGTAGGGGAAGTGAACTGGTCGCTGGTGGGCGAACACAACATGCATAACGGCATGATGGCTATCGCCGCCGCGCGTCACGTTGGCGTCAGGCCGGAAGATGCTGCAAAGGCGCTGGACGACTTTATCAACGCGCGTCGACGCCTGGAGCTGCGCGGCGAAGCCAACGGCATCAAGGTTTATGACGACTTCGCCCACCATCCAACCGCTATCCTGGCGACAATGACCGCGCTACGCAGCAAGGTTGGCGGCAGGGCGCGCATTCTGGCGGTGCTGGAGCCGCGCTCAAACACCATGAAAATGGGCGTCAGCAAGGATGACCTGGCGCCCGCGCTGGGCCGTGCCGATGAGGTGTTCCTGCTGCAGCCGCACCATATTCCCTGGCAGGTTGCGGAAGTGGCGGAAGCGTGCGTACAGCCTGCTCACTGGAGCGCGGACGTAGACACGCTGGTCGAGATGATCGCCAAAACGGCGCAGCCGGGCGACTACATTCTGGTCATGAGCAACGGCGGTTTTGGCGGTATTCATCAGAAGCTGCTGGAGAAGCTGGCGAGCCAGACGGGCAGCTAAAAAGCGGGCCGACGCGCGGAAACGGGCCGTCGGCAAAGCGCTGCGGGCAAGGAAACCCGCAGCGTAATCAGGCTTCGGCCAGTTCGCGCAGATACTGGAAGATCTGGCGGGCGGCCTTCGGCGGCTTGCTGGTCGCTTTTTCTTTCTGGGCGTTGCGGATCATCGAGCGCAGCTGCTGGCGATCGGCGTCCGGATAGAGCTGCAGCACGTCCGCCATCGCGTCGTCGCCTTCTTCTATCAGACGATCGCGCAGCATTTCCAGCTTGTGGAACAGCGCAACCTGCTGATTGTGGCGGTTCTTTAGCTTATCCAGCGCCTGGCGGATTGGATCTTCATCACGCGAGCGCAGCATTTTGCCGATCAGCTGCAGCTGGCGACGGCGACCCTCTTTTTTGATCTTCTGCGCCAGCTCAATGGCGGCGCGCAGATCTTCATCCAGCGGAATTCTGTCCAGCGAATTGCTGCTCAGTTCCACCAGCTCCGCGCCCAGGCGTTTCAGCGCTTCGGCGTCACGTTTAATTTCACTTTTACTGACCCAGATAATTTCATCATCTTCTTCTTCGTTATCTGGTACATCATCGAGCCAGTCGTCAGGCTGTTTGGTCATGGGAGGCTCCCTAAAAAAGAGGCTAATGCTATCAGGAAACTCAGGCCACTGCGAAATTGTTCTCTGACTCTGTTAGACTCAGGTAAACCTGAAACCCTGAAGAGTTCGGAAATCTGGTGGCGTATGCCCAGAGAAACCCTCTGTTAATTATATGGTAGGTCGATGAAATTACTCTCCCAAGTTGCAGAACAGCGTAAAACCCTCGAACAGGCGGTCGCAACAGCACTCGAGCTGGCGAAGGCCAGCACCGATGGGGCGGAAGTCGCCGTCACCAGAACCACCGGGATCAGCGTCAGCACCCGCTATGGCGAAGTGGAAAACGTTGAGTTCAACAGCGACGGCGCCTTAGGCATTACCGTGTATCATCAAAATCGCAAAGGCAGCGCCTCCTCGACCGATCTTAGTCCGGACGCGATTGCGCGCACCGTTCAGGCCGCGGTAGATATCGCTCGCTACACTTCCACCGATCCTTACGCAGGCGTGGCGGATCGCGAGCTGCTCGCCTTTGATGCGCCGGATCTGGATCTTTACCATCCGTGGGAGCTCGATCCCGACAAGGCGATCGAACTGGCCGCGCGCGCCGAGCAGGCGGCGCTGAATGCCGACAAACGTATCACCAATACCGAAGGCGGCAGCTTTAACAGCCATATCGGCATGAAGGTGTTTGGCAACAGCCACGGCATGATCCAGGGCTACTCTTCCAGCCGCCACTCGCTTTCCGGCAGCGTGATCGCCGAAGCCAACGGCGATATGGAGCGCGACTACGCCTACACTATTGGCCGGGCTTTCGAAGATTTGAAGTCGCCGGAATGGGTCGGCGAGGAGTGCGCGCGGCGCACGCTGTCGCGTCTTTCGCCACGCAAGCTCTCCACCATGAAAGCGCCGGTGATTTTCGCGGCGGAAGTCGCAACCGGTCTGTTCGGTCATCTGGTCGGCGCGATTAGCGGCGGCAGCGTCTATCGCAAATCGACCTTCCTGCTGGACTCGCTGGGCCAACAGATCCTGCCGGAATGGTTGACGATTCAGGAGCAGCCGCATCTGCTGAAAGGACTCGCTTCCACGCCGTTCGACGGCGAAGGCGTGCGTACCGAGCAGCGCGATATCGTCAGGGATGGCGTACTGCAAACCTGGCTGTTAACCAGCTACTCGGCGCGTAAGCTGGGGCTGAAAAGCACCGGTCACGCTGGCGGCATTCATAACTGGCGTATCAATGGTCAGGGCGACAGCTTTGAGCAGCTGCTGAAGAAAATGGGCACCGGCCTGGTGGTAACAGAGCTGATGGGACAAGGCGTCAGCGGCATTACCGGCGACTACTCGCGCGGCGCGGCGGGCTTCTGGGTGGAAAACGGCGAAATCCAGTATCCGGTCAGCGAAATCACCATCGCGGGCAACCTGAAGGATATGTGGCGCAATATGGTCACGGTTGGGAGCGATATCGAAACCCGCAGCAATATTCAGTGCGGCTCCGTGCTGATCCCGGAAATGAAAATCGCCGGGCAATAGTCGCGGCGAAATAAACGATAAGGAGGCCGGTTCGCGCCTCCTTTTTTATTGTCAGCGCGGATAAACCGGAATAATTAAGTAATATTAAACAGTTTTTAGCGTAATTTTTTGATGGTATCTAATAAAAGAAGCCGGAATATCTTCTTTTCTCAACGCTCCGCATGGCTTTTTTTGTCATAAGCTAATCCTATGTTTTCCCTCTGCTTAACCTGAAATGCAGCTGCTGTCTATGAGCCTGCGCAGGCAATTTAACTGCGGTAGTGTGATTTCCCTTCCATTTTTATCTTCCCGGTACGCAAAAAGACGTTTTTGTGAGGCGTTGCGCTGTCAGCGGCTCTATTTCCACTTTGAAACGGAAAAACAACTTCTACAAAGAGACCTCTTCCGGCGCTAATTTATTTCCCTCACGAAGACCCCGGTTTTATAGCCGGGATGAAACGGAAAATAAGGGGCGTTACGTGAACAATGGAGCAGTAGCGGTAGAGAACGGCGACAGGGAAGAAGCTATTCAGGCGCTGGCCGACAGCGTGATGAGGCGGATTGGCGAACTGTTCGCCGCCGAAAAAATTTATCCCAACGCGGTACAGCAGCAGATGCTGACCTCACATGTGCGGGCGATGGCGCTGCGCTCGCTGACCGGCGAACCACTGCCGGAAGTAGAGGCGGAACTGTTCGAAGATATTTCGCCGGCGTCGATGTCGCTGGCGCAGCAGGTGGTGGATCTCTTTGGCAATCTGCCGAAAGAGGAAGCCTGGCTGCTCTCTGTCCATTTTGAAGTGGCGAAAGAAAACTAATTTTACTCAGTGGAGAACGGAATATGTCACAGGTCATTGTGGTTATTGGCGATCGTTTAGGGAAAGGGCAGAAGGTCGCCGCAGGCGTAGAGAAAGCGGGCGGCAAAGCTATCGTGGTGCCGGGCGTGGCGGCGGATATGAAGCTGGGCGACGTGATGAAGGCGGAAAACGCCACTTTCGGCATCTCGTTTTGCGGCAGCGGCGGCGCAGGCGCTATCACCGCGCAGACCAAACATGGCTATAAAGCGAAATACGGCATGCGCTCGGTGGATGAAGGCGTTACCGCCATCAACGAAGGTGCGAACGTGCTCGGCTTCGGCTTTATGGACAAGGAAGAGCTGGGCGAGCGGCTGGTGCAGGCGTGGCTCAAAAAGTACGGCGCCTGACCGATGAAGGAGCAATTTACCACCACGGTAAACGTCAGCGGCAAAGGCGACAGCAAAGAAAAGGCGTTCGCCGATGCGCTGAGCCGGGTACAGAACACGCTGCTAAAGACGACCGGTAAGGTACTGCTGCGCATCGAGCCGCAGGAGGTCAGGGTGGTGCTGGCGCGGGAAAGCGTCAGGAAAGAGCGCTTTTTGTTCTTCTTTCTGGCGAGGGAACGACGGAGTTACAGCATCGAACTGGAAATTACCGTCAGCGTGAGCGCTATCGACGTCAACAAAATCGATTTTCTCACGCGCTAGCCGGGCAAACATAATAACGTTGGCGCAAGCCTGAAAGGAAAGTGTGATGTTTTTAATAATCCTCTTTAAATCTCTTATTATCGGCGGTCTTGTCGGGGTAGGCGTCGGCGCAGGCGCCGCGCGCATGTTCCACGCGCCGACCACCCAGGGCATGGGCGCATTTCGTACGCTGGGCGAACTCAACTCCTGTGAGGGCGATCCCGCTTCTCACTTCTCGTTTGGTCTGGGCTTCTTTTTCAACGCCTGGGCCTCTTCCGTCGCGGCGGGATCTTTTACTCAGGATGTCGATCACCGCATTATCCCAAACTGGGGCGCGGCGGCGCTGATGATCAAAAACCGCAACGTGGCGGAAACGCTGCACGATCCCAAAAAGATGGCGATCGCCTGCGGCGTGATCGGCATGATCGTGGTCGCTTTTCTCAACTCCACCGCTTCGGCCGTTCCTGCGGCGCTGCAGGTTACTGCGGTAAAAGTGCTGGTGCCTGCGGCTAACCTGCTGGTTAACACCGTAATGCCGGTGATCTTCTGGCTGGCGGCGATCGACGCCGGTAAAAAATCGGGCTTCTGGGCCACTATTTTCGGCGGCCTGGCGCAGCTGATTATGGGCAACGCCGTACCAGGCCTGGTGCTGGGCATTCTGATCGGCAAAGGCGTCGAAGAGAGCGGCTGGCATCGCGTCACTAAGGTCATGATGTTCGCCATTGTGCTGCTGTTTGTGCTGAGCGGCTTCTTCCGCGGCTTCGATATGAAGATGCTGGAATCTTTCCGGCTTGGCGTACCGGACTGGCTGTCGACTATCCACAACACCCTGAGCGGAAAATAAGGAGAAAAGAAAATGGAAGAGTCAAAAAGCGGTTTCTGGTATGCCGACTGGTCTTTCCCGATCTTTGTCGGTCTGCTCTCCGCCGGGGTTTTTGCCGGTACGCATATGTATTACGTCTACGGGCTGGGCGCATTTAACGAGGTCGCCTTCGTCTCTATGCTGCGTTCGGGCATGGAAACCGGCGTTTACGGCGCGGTCGCGGCCTTCGGCGCCAGCTTTCTGTTCGCCCGTATTATCGAAGGATCGCTGGTGGGCATTCTGGATATCGGCGGCGCTATTCAGACCGGCATCGGGCTTGGCGTACCGGCGCTGCTGCTGGGCGCAGGCATTGTCTTTCCCGTCTCGAACTTCGCCGCCTCGCTGCTGACCGGATTGATTCTGGGCGTGGCGATTGGCTACATCATCATCCTGGCGCGCAAGTTCACCATTAACAACAGCGACTCCACCTATGGCGCCGACGTGATGATGGGCGCGGGCAACGCTTCCGGCCGCTTTCTGGGGCCGCTGATTATTCTCTCCGCGATGGCCGCTTCTATTCCTATCGGTCTGGGATCGCTGATTGGCGCGCTGCTGTTCTATCTCTGGAACAAGCCGATTACCGGCGGCGCCATTCTTGGCGCGATGCTGCTGGGCGCCTTTTTCCCGGTTGCGCTTTAGCCTTTTCGCCAGGGCGTAACGGCTCTGGCGAAAGCTTCCGCAGACAGAGGAGTTTGCTATGTATGATTTTATTATTCGCCGGGCACGAATGGCGGATGGCGGTCTGACCGATATCGCCGTGCGGGACGGCAAAATTGCCGCCCTGGGCGAAGTCAGCGGCGAGGCCGCGCGGGAATATGATCTGGCAGCGCGCTTCTATCTGAGCGCGGGCTGGATTGATTCACATGTTCATTGTTATCCCAAATCACCGATCTATCACGACGAAGCCGACCGCATCGGCGTCGCCACCGGCGTAACGACCGTGGTAGACGCGGGCAGCACCGGCGCGGACGATATTGACGATTTTTATCAGCTAACCCGCGACGCCAGCACTCAGGTCTATGCCTTGCTGAACATCGCGCGCACCGGCATCGTCACGCAAAACGAGCTGGCGGATATGACGCAGATAGACCGCGTCGGCGTACGGGATGCGGTCCAGCGCCTGCCGGGCTTTATCCTCGGCATCAAGGCGCGCATCAGCAGCAGCGTTGTGGGTAAAAACGGCGTGCGGCCGCTGCTTGAGGCCAAAGCCATCCAGCAGGAAAACAACAACCTGCCGCTGATGGTGCATATCGGCAACAATCCGCCCGATCTGGATGAGATAGCCGATCTGCTGGACAGCGGCGACATCATCACCCACTGCTACAACGGCAAGCCGAACCGCATTCTGACGCCCGCCGGCGAGCTGCGAGCTTCCGTTCATCGCGCCCTGCAGCGCGGCGTACGGCTGGATGTGGGCCACGGCACGGCCAGCTTCAGCTTCGAAGTGGCGCGCGCGGCTATCGCGCAGGGCATTCTGCCGCACACCATCAGCTCCGATATTTACTGCCGCAACCGGCTTAACGGCCCGGTGCGCTCGCTGGCGCACGTGATGTCCAAATTCTTCAACGTGGGTATGACGCTGGCGCAAATTATCGACTGCGTCACCGTCCATGCGGCGGAAGGTCTGCGGCTGCGCCATAAAGGCCGGCTGGAAGTGGGCTATGACGCCGATCTGACGATTTTTGACGTACAGGAATCCGCCTGCGTGTTTACCGATTCCGAAGGCGAATCGGTCACCGGCGAGAAACAGCTGCTGCCGCTGGCCGCCGTCGTCGGCGGTGAGTGGCTGATCACCGAAGAAGGGAAAAAGCATCATGGCTTCGATTTATGAGAAATATGGTTTAAAACAGGTCATTAACGCTTCGGGACGGATGACGATTCTGGGGGTTTCCACGCCTGCCGCCGACGTGGTGGAAACGGTGCAGTACGGCCTTAATCACTATTTCGAGATCAAAGATCTGGTTGATAAAACCGGCGCTTATATCGCCGGGCTGCTCGGCTGCGAGGATGCGGTGGTGGTTTCCTGCGCCTCGGCGGGCATCGCACAATCCGTAGCGGCGGTGATCGTCAAAGATGACGACTGGCTGCTGGACAACCTGCACGCCGCGCCGCTTGAGGTGCCTCACGATATCGTGGTGCCGAAAGGCCATAACGTAAACTATGGCGCGCCGGTCGGTACTATGGTCGCGCTGGGCGGTGGGCGGCTGGTTGAAGCCGGCTACGCCAACGAATGCTCCGCCGCGCAGCTATCCGCTGCGGTTACGTCGCAGACGGCGGCCATTCTCTATATCAAATCACATCACTGCGTACAGAAAAGCCATCTGAGCGTAGAGCAGGCCGCTGCCGTGGCGCGCCAGCACGGCGTACCGTTGATTGTCGACGCGGCAGCGGAGGAAGATCTGCAGCGCTATTACCAGAACGGCGCGGATCTGGTGATTTACAGCGGCGCTAAGGCTATCGAAGGGCCGACCAGCGGCCTGGTGATGGGGCGCGGACAGTATGTCGCCTGGGTTAAGCGCCAGTCCCAGGGGATTGGCCGGGCGATGAAGGTCGGTAAAGAGGGCATTCTGGGGCTGACCCACGCGATCGAAAACTATCTGCGCCAGCCGAAAGTCACCGGTGCGGAGATGGTGGAAAAGATGACGCCGTTTATCGAAAATCTTAACGGCCTTGACGGCATCAGCGCGCGCGTGGTCTGGGATGCGGCAGGACGCGATATCGCCCGCGCGGAGATCCACTTCGATGAAGCGAAAATCGGCCTTGCCACCAGCGAAGTCGTGCAGCGTCTGAAAACCGGCGCAACGGCGATCTATTTCCGCGGCTATAAAGCCAATGAAGGCATTGTCGAAGCGGACGTGCGCAGCGTTTCGCCAGCGCAGCTGAATACCATTTACGTCGCCATCAGGGCATTATTATCAGGAGAGAACAAAGCATGACGCTTACGCCAAAATTTTACCGCGATCGCGTTTGTCTGAACGTGCTGGCAGGATCGAAAGAAAACGCCCGCGAGATCTGGCAGGCTGCCGAGGGACACGTGCTGGTCGGCGTGCTGTCGAAAAACTATGACAGCGTCGCCAGCGCCGTAGCGGATATGCGTGAATACGCGGCGCTGATCGACAATGCGCTTTCCGTCGGACTGGGCGTAGGTGATCCCAATCAGTCGGCCATGGTCAGCGCTATTTCTGCGCAGGTTCAGCCCCAGCACGTTAATCAGGTATTCACCGGCGTGGCGACCAGCCGGGCGCTGCTGGGACAGAGTCAGACGGTGGTTAACGGCCTGATTTCGCCAACGGGCAAACCGGGACTGGTGAAGATTTCCACCGGGCCGCTCAGCTCACAGATGTCCGACGGCATTGTGCCGGTTGAAACCGCGATCGCGCTGCTGAAAGATATGGGCGGCAGCTCGGTAAAATATTTTCCGATGGGCGGACTGAAGGCGGCAGAGGAGTTTCGTGCGGTGGCGAAAGCCTGCGCGAAGCAGGATTTCTGGCTGGAGCCGACGGGCGGCATCGATCTCGCTAATTACGAAGCTATTCTGCAGATCGCGCTGGACGCGGGCGTCAGCAAAATCATTCCGCATATTTACAGCTCGATTATTGATAAAGCTTCAGGCAATACTCGTCCGGAAGATGTCAGCGCGCTGCTGGCCATGACGAAAAAATTGGTTGGATAAGCGCAGACTCAAGGCCGGTTATTCCGGCCTGTTCTGCTCAACGGAGAAAACTAACCACAGGAAAAACGGTGAGATTCCCTAATCAACGCCTTGCAAGACTTTTCGACACGCTGCAAAACGAAACGCTGCCTCAGGACGAGCTGGCGCGCCGTTTTGCGGTTTCCACACGTACCGTGCGAACGGATATCGCCACCTTAAACGAGCTGCTTGCCGGACACGGCGCGCGGCTGGTGCTGAACCGGGGCGAAGGCTATCAGCTGAAAATCGAGGATGCGCAGCGCTACAGCCGACTGCGGCATGAGTCGCCCTCTTCGTTACGCATTCCGCGCACTTCGGCCGCTCGGGTGCACTATCTGCTGACCCGTTTTCTCACTTCAGCCTACTCCCTCAAGCTGGAGGATTTGGCCGACGAATGGTTCGTCAGCCGCGCCACGCTGCAGAGCGATATGGCTGAAGTGAGAGAGTGGCTGGCGCGCTACCAGCTGGCGATTGAAACCCGGCCGCGCTACGGCATGAAGCTGTTCGGCAGCGAGATGGCCGTGCGTACCTGCCTGACCGACCTGCTTTACCATATTGCGCAGGAGGATGCCGACGATCCGCTGCTGCATCTGGAAGTGCTCAACAGCGGCATCCTGGCGACGCTACAGCCGCTGCTTAATCACTGTTTCAGCCGCTTTAATATTAAAATGACCGACGACGGCGAGTTTTATCTGCGTCTTTACTGCGCGGTTGCCGTCAGGCGTATCAGCGAAGGCTATCCGCTTTCTGACTTTACGGCCGACGACGTTGACGAAGAGGTTCGCGGCGCGGCGCGTCATCTCATCGCTCTGCTAAGGCCGCTTACCGGCAAAGCGATTTCCGGCGCGGAAGAGGCCTATCTGCGCGTCAATATCGCGGCGCGACGCGTCGAGGTTATCGCGCCGGACGCCATCAGCCCGGACGATGGCGAATCGCTGGTCAACTATATCCTCAGCTATATCAATACCCACTATAACTTCAACCTGCAGGATGATATGCAGCTGCGCGCGGATCTGCTGACGCATATCAAGACCATGATTACCCGCGTACGCTACCAGATTAATATTCCCAATCCGCTGCTGGCCAATATCAAACAGCACTACCCGATGGCCTGGGACGTGACGCTGGCCGCCGTCTCCAGCTGGGGGAAATATACGCCCTATACCATCAGCGAGAACGAAATAGGTTTTCTGGTGCTGCATATAGGCGTCGGTCTGGAGCGGCACTACAACGTCGGCTACCAGCGTCATCCGCAGGTTTTACTGGTTTGCGATACCGGCAATTCTACCGTACGCATGATTCAGGCGATGTTAATGCGTAAATATCCGCAGATTGTCGTCAGCAATATTATTTCCCTGCGGGAATATGAGCAGCAGCAGAAGATAGAGGAAGATTTTGTTATCTCTACCACGCGCCTGAATGAAAAAACAAAGCCGGTTGTGGTGGTATCGCCTTTCCCAACCGACTATCAGCTGGAGCAAATCGGTAAACTAGTGCTGGTGGATCGCACCAGGCCTTATATTCTGGAAAAGTTTTTCGACGCCAGCCATTTTCTTATTGTCGATCGGCCAATGACGCAGGAGACGCTGTTTCGCATTCTGTGTGACCAGCTGGAAAAAGAAAATATTGTAGACGAAACCTTTTACGATTCGGTGGTGGAGCGCGAGGCTATTGTCAGCACCATGCTCGGTGAAGGCATCGCGCTGCCGCACTCGCTGGGCCTGCTGGCGAAGAAAAGCGTGGTGTATACCGTCCTGGCGCCGCAGGGCATCGCGTGGGGCGACGAAACGGCCACGGTGATTTTTCTGCTGGCCATTAGCAAAAGCGATTATGAAGAAGCCATGGCTATTTACGATCTGTTTGTGACTTTTCTGAGAAAAAGGGTCGTGACGAGTTTGCAAAACAGCAAGGATTTTAGCAGCTTCAAATTAGTGGCGATGGATGGCCTGTTTGATTGATAGAGAAGTTGTCCGTGCCGTAAAGGCACGGACATTCAAACTACTGCAGAATAGTAAAGGCGGTAGTCACATGCTTGACGCCGCTGACGCGGCTGGCGATATCGGCGGCCGCTTTCGCTTCCTCGTTGGTCACCAGCCCTAACAGAAACACCTCGCCGTTCTCGGTGGTCACCTTCACGTTGGACGATTTGACCTGGTCACTCGACAGCAGGTTGGAACGCACTTTAGTGGTGATCCAGGTATCGGAAGAGGCTGTGCCAAAGCTGGCTTTGGCGCCGGTGCGGATCTCGTTATAAACCTCGGTTGCGCCATCCACGCCGACGGCGATCTGTTTAGCGCGGCTGGCGAGGTCGGCGCTCGGCGCCTGGCCGGTCAGCAGCACTTTGCCCTGATAGGCGGTCGCCACGATATGGGCTTCTTTTTTGATCTGGTCATCTTTCGCCAGCGCGTTGCTGACGCGTAGCTCCAGCGTGCCGTCGTCGACCTGAGTGCCGACGGTGCGCGGGTCGGTTGCCGTTTTAGTGGCTACCGCCGCGCTGCCGATAACGGCGGCGACGCAGCCCTGCAGCAATAATGCGCTCAGCACGACGGCAGTGGCGGAAATCAGCTTCATCATAGCTCCTTAAACGTCCTGGTGGGGAAACAAGGTGTTATCGATTAAATCGCACAGGCAATTCACGGTTAACATATGCATTTCCTGAATCCTCGCGCTCCGGTGCGAGGGAATACGAATTTCCACGTCCTGTGGGCCCAGTAAGCCGGCGAGTTCGCCGCCGTCATAGCCGGTTAGCGCAATAATAGTCATATCGCGGGTAACCGCTGCTTCAACGGCCTTCACAATATCACGACTGTTGCCGCGGGTTGAAATCGCCAGCAGGATATCGCCCGCATGGCCCAGCGCGCGCACCTGCTTGGCGTAAATTTCATCGTGCAGGCGATCGTTGCCGATCGCCGTCAGCAGCACGTTATCGGCGCTCAGCGCCACTGCGGGCAGGCTGGGACGCTCGGTTTCAAAGCGATTGATCATACTGGCCGCAAAGTGCTGGGCATTGGCGCTGGAGGTGCCGTTGCCACAGCTCAGCACTTTATTGCCGTTCAGCAGCGACTGCACAATGGTCATCGCCGCGCGCGAGATAGCGTCCGGCAGCGCTTCCGCTGCGGCTATCTGCGTCTGAATACTTTCGGTAAAACAAACTTTTATTCTTTCCAGCACGTTTTTCACCTGGCAAATGGTTGGCGAAATTACTCCGCCGTAAAAGCATCGGGCAGCCAGTCGATAGTGGCACCGGTTATCGCTACCACGTCAAAGCGGCAGCGGGCGCTTTCAAGACTGCTCCGGCGTTCGTTCAGCCATAAGGCTGCGGCTTTCAGCAGCTTCTGCTGCTTGCTGCGGGTCACGCTGGCGGCGGCGCCGCCGAAACGATCGTTGCGGCGATAGCGCACCTCAACAAAAACCCAGGTTTCTCCGTCGCGCATAATCAAATCGATCTCGCCAGCGCGATAGCGAACGTTGGCCGCGACAAAGGTTAATCCTGCGCGCTCCAGCAGGCGGCGGGCCTGTAGCTCATAGCCCGCCCCGGTTTGCTGACGGCTCAGGAGGCCGGAACGATTTGTCCCCTTTGATACTGGCTCCATACCAACTTCCTGTTGATCACGCACTCCTGGTTAGCGCTCAGATCGCCGGTTTCTCCCTGCAGGCGGAAGCCCGGCAGCTGGCGTACTTCGTTAAAGTGGTTAGCCAGCGTCCAGGCGTCTACGCCCATGGCGTACAGACGAACCTGAGAGTAATCGTTGTTGAAATTTTTGGCTGCCTGCTGCATCAGCGCCGGGTTGGCGCCCGAAAGCAGTGGAATATCGCTGAACTGGACGCCTTCCATCTCCAGACGATAGTCCGGGCCGCTGCCGGCCTGGTAGCTGCGCGAGCTGGCGTAGATCTGCGCCATATTGCGGCTGCTGACGCGCATGGAGATCATCGGCTTGATCAGCGCCATCTCATCCTGCGTCGCCACGATATAGAGCGAATCCACGCCGCCGTCGCCTGTCGCTGACGGTGTATCCGTCTGCGGCGCCGGAATAGTCAGGCCCGCAATAGTGACGTCCTGCGACTGCTGCGGCTGAGTAACGACCGGCGTACCGGTCAGGCGCAGGCCCGCGCCGCTGTTAATGCCCTGCTTGAGCTCGCTCTGCGAACCGAACTGCTGCTGCAGCACGGTAGCGCCGCCCAGCTTCTGCCATTCGGCGGCAAAGGCTTTGCTGACGCGATCGCCCAGCGAGCTGCGCGGCACCAGCAGCAGCGGCGAACGCTTGCCCTGATCCCACATATGATGCGCGGCGTCGCGCGCTTCGTCTTCAGGAGAAAGCGCAAAGTAGCAAAGATTCGGATGGTTCTGTACGGCTTCCGGCTCGTTAAGCGCAAGGATGTTCAGCGGCGTCTGCACCGCAGCTAACTTTTCGACGTTGCTTTTTAACAGCGGGCCGACCACCAGCGTGGCGCCGTCTTTCTGCGCCTGCGCCAGAATCTGGTCTACCGGCTGGCTGCTGGTATCGTACACCTGAACCTGCGCCGAACTGGATGGCGGCGCGGTCTGGGCGACGCTGCCGTTTTGCGCGGCAGGCTGCGCTATAGCGGCAGCAGCGGTCGGGGCGCTATTGGCGGCTGGCGTAGCAGATGCGCTGTTGGCGGCGTTGGCGTCAGCAGAAACCGGCGCGGAAGGGCTGACGGCGTTCGGTGCTGCGGCAGGCGACGCTTCAGCAGGCGCGGCATCAGCCTGAGGCTGAGCCTGAACCGGCGCAGCGCTCTGCGCCAGCGCGCCGTTTCTGGCGTCGTCGAACCCTTTCTGAATCGCTTTGGCGAACACCTGCGCCTGACCATTTAACGGCAGCAGCAGCGCGATCTTATTGGTAGAGGATTGCTGAAAATTCTGCACCTGGCTTAGCGCCGTCGGCAGCATTTTCGCCGCGGGATTGTTAGGGTAGCGCGTCTGCCAGTCGCTGATGCCCGCTTTCAGCATCGTCGGATCGCTGGCGTTGGCTTTATAGACGTTCAGCAGATCCAGCCAGCCCTGCAGCGTGTTTTCGTCGGCGTTAATCACCAGGCTGTTCGCCTGCGCCGGCGTCATCTGGCTCAGCGCCTGCCAGGTCGCATCGATATTTTTTTGCTTATCGGCAGGCGAGGTCAGCAGCGGCTCCTGTGCGATATAAGCGCGTAGCAGCGGAAGTCCCTGGCTGCCTGCGATCTGCAGCTGATAGTAGCGAGCCTGCTGCTCTTTCGATAACGAATCGAGATCGATCTGCTGCAGATACTGGGCCGCGCCGCCCGCATCCTGCTGCGCGACTTTCAGCTGCGCCTGCAGCAGCAGCAACTCCTGATGCTGCACGTCGCTTAGCTGCTGCGGCAGACTGGCGAGCTGATCGTTGGCCTGCGGGATCTTTCCTTCGTTCAGCAGCGCCCGGATTGCGAGTAATTGCCAGTCAACCTTGTTATCATTTGAACTTTGCTGCATTTGCTGCAAATAGGAGTCGGAAGAGCCTGGCGCGGCGCCCTGTACGTTAACCGTCGGCGCCTGCGGGCTTTGGCCGGAACAGCCGGCAAAAATCAGGGCAGCCAGCAGCAGAGGCACGCAGCGTCCTGCTTTGTTATGAATGACTTTCGAAGGAAGCATACTGTATCCAGTTATGTTTTTTTCAAGATGCTCAATATTAAATCGGCAATTCGGATCAAACAATGAAACAACGCGAAGAGATTTCGGCCAGCACGCTCTACATCGTCCCTACACCGATCGGCAACCTGGGCGATATTACCCAACGCGCGCTTGCGGTGCTTGCGGGCGTCGATCTGATCGCTGCGGAAGATACACGTCATACCGGGCTGTTGCTACAACATTTCGCCATCAATGCGCGCCTGTTCGCATTACACGATCACAACGAGCAGCAGAAAGCGGAAACGCTGCTGGCGAAGCTTCGTGACGGACAAAGCATAGCGCTGGTTTCCGATGCCGGCACGCCGCTGATCAACGATCCTGGCTATCATCTGGTACGTCTTTGCCGCGAGGCGGGCGTCAACGTGGTGCCTTTGCCTGGCGCCTGCGCGGCGATTACAGCATTAAGCGCGGCGGGATTGCCGTCCGATCGATTCTGTTACGAAGGATTTCTGCCGGCCAAAAGCAAAGGCCGCTGCGATGTGCTGCGCGCGCTGGAGCAGGAGCCGCGCACGATGATTTTTTATGAATCGACCCATCGCCTGCTGGAAAGTTTGCAGGATATGGACAGCGTCTGGGGAAGCGAGCGCTATGTGGTGCTGGCGCGGGAGATCACCAAAACCTGGGAATCGATTCACGGCGCGCCAGTAGGCGAACTGCTGGCTTGGGTGAAAGAGGATGAAAACCGTCGCAAGGGCGAGATGGTGCTGATTGTGGAAGGCTATCACGCCGCCGAAGATGCGCTGCCGCCGGAAGCGCTGCGCACGCTGGCGCTGCTACAGCAGGAGCTGCCGCTGAAAAAAGCGGCAGCGCTGACCGCTGAAATCCACGGCGTAAAAAAGAATGCGCTCTATAAGTATGCGCTGGAGCAGCAAGAGGGGTGACAAATCGCGCGGAATGCCCTATTATCCGCGCCGAAGCTGACCAGACAGTCGCCGCTTTGTTGCCGTCCTCCTTCGGGGGAGACAGACAAAGGGGAGGAAAGTCCGGGCTCCATAGGGCAGGGTGCCAGGTAACGCCTGGGGGGCGCAAGCCCACGACCAGTGCAACAGAGAGCAAACCGCCGATGGCCCACTTGTGGGATCAGGTAAGGGTGAAAGGGTGCGGTAAGAGCGCACCGCGCGGCTGGCAACAGTTCGCGGCACGGTAAACTCCACCCGGAGCAAGGCCAAATAGGGGTTCACAAGGTACGGCCCGTACTGAACCCGGGTAGGCTGCTTGAGCCAGTGAGCGATTGCTGGCCTAGATGAATGACTGTCCACG